>ENA-OWZN01000001-OWZN01000001.1-human-gut-metagenome-genome-assembly--contig:-NODE-1-length-248657-cov-13.8696_pt1 | contig 248657 bp, 269 predicted proteins | sample MGYA00249255_ERZ652105 | MGnify/ENA primary metagenome ERZ652105 (study PRJEB26925, sample SAMN05827155) | human gut metagenome | biome: ENVO:2100002; feature: ENVO:00000062; material: ENVO:00002003...
CGTCTCCGACCAGACCCGCATTGCGGACGCTCTGGAAGACATGGTAGCTCTGAGTATGCCAGACGCAGAATGAGAAAGGAGAACGAAGTTATGAGCAACAAGGAAAGACTGACCGAGCGCTGGACGCAGGGCCGCATCTCTGAGGCGATGCTGCGGGTGTATGTCCGCAAGGGCATCATCACCAAGGCGGATTTCGAGGAGATCTGCGGGAAGAAGTATTGAGTGGAGGGATAAGGATGTCGATTCGTGAATATTCCATGACCCGCGACTCCACCCGGCAGCTCTCGCCCAGCTTCCGCGTCCGCGAGTTCGCCTGCAAGGGCAGCGACGTCGTCCTCATCGACGACGAGCTGGTGGTGCTGCTGCAGTGCATCCGGGAGCACTTCGGCAAACCGGTACATATCACCAGCGGCTACCGCACCGCTGCCCACAACGCCGCCGTGGGCGGCAGCAAGAGCAGCCAGCACCTGCTGGGCCGGGCGGCAGACTTCTACGTCGAAGGTGTGCCGGTAGCGACAGTCGCCGCCTATGCGGAGACCCTGCTGCCCGGGCGCGGCGGCATCGGGCGGTATCCGAAGGATGTAGCCCACCCCAAGCGCGTGACCGGCTGGGTGCATATCGATACTCGGGCGGGCAAGAGCCGGTGGATCATGTAAAGGAGTGAAGAAAATGAAGGATACCATTTGCACCGCGATCGGCCTCATCGGCGGGGCCATTGCCGCCTTATTCGGCGGCTGGGACACTGCCCTGCAGACGCTGGTCATCTTTATGGCCATCGACTACATCACCGGTCTGGTGGTGGCAGGCGTATTCCACGCCAGCCCTAAGACCAAGACCGGCGCGCTGGAAAGCAAGGCTGGCTGGAAGGGCCTCATCCGCAAAGGTGAGACTCTGCTCATCGTGCTGGTGGCCTGCCAGCTTGATGCCGTCATCGGCGGCAGCTTCGTCCGCGACGCGGCAATCATCGGCTTTTCGGCCAACGAGGCCATCTCCATCGTCGAGAATGCCGGCCTGATGGGTCTGCCCATTCCCGCAGCCATCACCAAGGCAATCGACATCCTCAAGCAGCGGGCCGAGACGCCCGAGAAAGGTAAGGATTGAAATGAAAAAGAAGATCTCCGCCGGCACTCTGACCCGTACCGCAGCGCTGGGCCTCGCCCTGACAAATCAGCTGCTCAGCGCAGCGGGCAAGCCTTTGCTGCCCATCGACAATGCCCAGCTCGAACAGATGATCTCCACCGGGTTTACCGTCGGCGCTGCGCTGGCCGCATGGTGGAAGAACAACAGCTTCACCCAGGCCGCACTGGCAGGCGATGAGGAGTATGAGAGGGCGAAGAAGAGGGTGATGAAGTAAGACGCCCAGCGGAGCAGACGTGCATATTTGAATAAAATTGGCGGATTGGGATTTTGAGCCGATTCCGCGGAGAAAAAGAGAGTGATTCGGGACATCAAAAAAATTGATATGCAAGTCAAATGCAAGTCAGACAATTTCTATTTTAGCGTATATATGATAGAAATTTTGATATATTGACGTCCTCGTAATGAGCAGGTCGTCCGTTCGAATCGGATCAGTAGCTCCAAAGTAAAATCCCCGAAAAGTGGCTTCGCGCCTGGCTTTTCGGGGATTTTTGTTTGGCTGGGACGCCGAGCATTTTCAATCTCACTCACTCTCAAATAATTCGCGAGGTGTTATATCGAGGATGTCACAAAGTCCGAAGGCTATCTCTGCTTTGGGGAAGCTTACGCCGTTTTCATAATTGCTGACTGCACCCGTTGTAATGCCAAGCTTATCTGCAAGCTCCTGCTGCGTGAGCCCGGCACGCTTCCGGCCCTCACGGATGATAATGGAAGCGCGTGTGGGTTTGGACATATGTTTCACCTCGATCCAATCATAAAAAGAAAATACTCGAAATAAGAACTCATTATCAAGTTTATACCATTTTTATAGTGAAATGACAAGAATCCTCTCAATATGTGTTGCGCGGGCCACAAAAATATCAAAATGCAATCGAAACAGCTGCCCTAGAGACGGCTTTGAAATGGCTGATAGAGCAGGTTTCGAGTGCTCTGCCAAACCGCCATATGCGGTTGAAAAATTTTGTGCAATTTTCATAGTTTTCTTCGTGCTGTTTTGGTGGTACAATAGAGGCAGAATCTAGTGACATTCAGGAGGAGCCGCATGGCAGAAAAGAGCATTGAATTAGACAGCGTAGAGATCGCAGCCGCCGTATTCGGGAACTGTGACCGGAACATCCGTATGCTGGAGAAAGAATTTTCGGTGACGGCGGTGTGCCGCGGTACGATGCTGCGCATTTCGGGTGAACCGGCCAATGTTGCAGCTGCGGCCCGTGCTGTGGAGGGGATGCTTCTCCTTATCGAGAACCATACACCGCTGGAAGACCAGACGGTGCGCTACTGCCTGAGCCTTGCGCATGACGGTGAGGAAAAGCGCGTCCGGGAGCTGACCGAAGATTTCGTGACGGTGACGGTCAAAGGCCGGCCCATCCGTCCCAAGACCCTGGGCCAGAAAGAGTACCTCAACTCCATCCGGAACAACGCCATCACCTTTGGCGTCGGCCCGGCGGGCACCGGCAAGACCTACCTTGCTGTGGCCATGGCTGTCAAGGCGTTCAAGGCCAAAGATGTTTCCCGCATCGTGCTGACCCGCCCGGCGGTGGAGGCAGGCGAGAAGCTGGGCTTTCTGCCGGGTGACCTGCAGCAGAAGGTAGACCCCTATCTGCGGCCTCTGTACGACGGCCTGTTCGATATGCTGGGCGCAGAGACCTATGAGCGTCTCGTGGAAAAGCAGATCATCGAGGTTGCACCGCTGGCCTATATGCGAGGTCGGACGCTGGACGATTCCTTCATCATCCTCGACGAAGCGCAGAACACCACCCCGGAGCAGATGAAGATGTTCCTCACCCGCATGGGCGTCGGCTCTAAAGTGGTCGTTACCGGCGACGTCACTCAGATTGACCTGCCCGACCGCACCCGCAGCGGCCTTGTGGATGCACTTCAGGTCCTCAAGGGCGTGAACGGCATCGCGCAGTGCTACTTCACTGAAAAAGACGTGGTGCGCCACCGTCTGGTGCAGGAAATCATCAAAGCCTACGAGGCCGCTGCCCACCCGGCTAAACACTGAAAAAACAACCCCGGCGGCATACCACAGAAACCGGGGCATTCGCTCAATAGAATGTAGAAACGAAAGGAGCGGACGATTTATGTCCAATAAAGTTTTGATCACCAACTCGCAGAAAGCAATCAAGGTCCCCTCGGGCCTTCGCATCCTCATCCGCCGCGCCTGCAACGCTGTGCTGGAATATGAGCATTTTGACGACCCGGCGGAGATCAGCGTGACCTTCGTGGACAACGCAGCCATTGCTGAGCTGAACAACCAGTACCGCAATAAGCCGATGCCCACGGATGTTTTGAGCTTTCCTCTGGGGGAGAACGGCGTCTATGACGTGGACGAGAACAACGGCTGCAAGATGCTGGGCGACATCGTCATCAGCATGGAACGCGCACAGGAGCAGGCGACTCTCTACGGCCATCCGCTGCAGAGAGAGGTCGCTTTCCTGACGGTCCACTCCATGCTCCATCTGCTGGGCTATGACCACGAGAACGGTGGTCTGGAAGCCATGCGGATGCGTGAGAAGGAAGAAGCTGTCCTCACTCAGCTGGGTCTGCCCCGTACGGTGAGCTACACGGAATAAAAAGACAGGAGTTCTATTTTGAAAAACGAAACACCGATCCAGGGCCATTATGATACATCCTCTGTGTTCGTGGCGGTCATTGGCCGCCCGAACGTGGGCAAGTCCAGCCTGACGAATCTGCTGGTGGGGGAGAAGGTGGCTATCGTCACCTCCAAACCCCAGACCACCCGTACCCGTATTACTGGCGTCATCACCCGGGGGCCTTTGCAGTACGTTCTGCTGGATACCCCCGGCGTGCATAAGCCCCACAATAAGCTGGGCAAGCGGATGGACAAGACGGCCAGCGACTCCATTGCTGACGTCGATGTGTCTATGATGCTGTTCGAGCCCTACGGCGCGCTGAATGAATCGGAGATGGTTCTGGTCGAGGCTCTGAAAAAGGGCGGCCCGGCCATCGCGGTCATCAACAAGACCGACCTCGTCAAAGACCCGGCGGACCTCGAGGCCCGCAAGGCGGAGCTGAAAGCGCTGGGCGTCTTTGATGATGTCTATACCGTCAGTGTCCGCGATAATGACCACTGCGAGGAACTGTTCGATGCCCTGAGCCGCTATGCCGTGGAAGGCCCACATTATTTTGACGATGATGCTTACACCGATATGCCTGAGAAGGAGCTTGTAGCGGAAGTTATTCGCGAAAAGGCTCTGCTCTATATGCGGGATGAGATCCCGCACGGCATTGCGGTCGTGGTCGAGCGCTTCAAGGAGCGCCCCGGCACGGACCTCGTGGACATCGACGTGAACATCTACTGTGAGCGGGAGAGCCACAAGGGCATGGTCATCGGCAAGGGCGGCGCGATGCTGAAGAAGATCGCCAGTGCAGCCCGCACCGACTGCGAGGAATTCCTCGGCTGCCGCGTCAACTTACAGTGCTGGGTGAAGGTCAAAGCCGACTGGCGCGATAACGAGTTCATGCTCAACAATTTCGGCTTTAAGCAGCAGCCCAACCGCTGAGCATCATAACAGGACAGATTTCCCGGGGATAGCGCAGTACCCTAGAGGTGACACTATACCTTAAGGAAGGGAGCGTTGTCCGATGGATGTGGAACTCAGCTGGCAGACGTTTGCCTGCACCGGTGATATTCTGTGTTATCTGGACTACAGGCGGCAGCTCGCTCAGCAGCGGCTCACCGCCCCGGCAGGAGAAAAAACAGATGGATACCATTGTGACCCCGGGCCTTGTTCTGAAAGAGACCCGGTATAAAGAATCCGACCGGATCATCACGCTTCTGACGCCGGGGCTGGGAGTCATCTCGGCCTCTGCGCAGAGCAGCCTGCGGCTGAAAAGCAAACTGTTCAGCGCCTGCGGGCTTTTTTGTTACTCGGAGTTCGTGCTTGTCCCCGGACGGAATATGTATACAGTGAGAGAGGCGGATGTCAAAAACGTCTTCCATGGCATCTCGTCCTCCATCGAAGGGATGAGCCTTGCCATGTATATGGCGGAAATGGCTTCGGCGCTTTCGCCCACAGGAGACGAAGCCGCAAAAGAATTGAGGCTTCTCCTTAATTGCTTTTACATGATAAGCGAGAAAAAGGCCGACCTCCGGGTCATCAAGGCTGTATTTGAGCTGCGCACCATGAGTGAGTGCGGTTTTCTGCCGCAGCTGGTCTACTGCCGCGACTGCGGCACCTACGACGGCCCGGCCTTTTATCTCGACCCGGCGGAGGGCTGTCTGCTCTGCGAATCATGCGCCCAAAAGGCGGGGAAAAAGTGCAATCTGGACGCCGGGGCGCTGTTTGCGCTGCGGCATATCTGTCTGGTAGAAGATAAAAAGATATTCGGCTTCCGTATTTCCGTCGGCAGTCTGGTGAAACTCTCTACAGCAGCAGAGCAATATGCGCTGACCCATCTGGACAAGCCGTTGAAAAGCTACGACTTTTTGAAATCTGTCCTGCCATAACCATTTGAAATTGATTTGATATAAGGAATTACTATGGAAACAAGTTATCGTTGGACGGAAAGAATCGTAACAGCGACAATTATTTAAGAGAAATTCGTTGTTTTACACCAAGATGACACCAAAGACACAAATAGACACCTAAAGCTCGGATGTGACGATTACAAGACGAGAGACGCAGGAGAGATCTTGTGTCTCTTTTCTTTTGCCTCGGCATAAGCAAGTTCATGACGCAGGAGTCCGTTTCCATTGTTACCATTTGATAAATCAAGATGTCGCGAGAGCACACTTGAAATTTATCAAAATGGGGTCAAGGAAAAATGAAACACGAGAAACCGGAACTCTCCAGAAAGAATCCCTACTTTCTGCCGAAGTATCGATACCTGGAACTCAAGAACTTCTGTTTCCAATACAACGACTGGAAACGGGCACTGGCGAGGCTGGATGGCTGGCGAGCGCAGGAGGGCGATATGGGTGGCATCGTAAAGAGCAACGTACCATCTGACCCGACTGCACGAGAAGGAACGCTGAGAGCGTACTATTCGCAGCACATTGAACTCATTGACCGCTGCATTGCCAAAATTGAACCGGCGCTCCAAACGTACATCCGGAAAGGTGTAACGGAAGGACTGTCCTACAGGAGTCTTCGTGCAAGGGGATGTCCGTGCGGCTCCCAGATGTACTACGACTTCTACCGCAAGTTCTTCTGGCTTTTGAGCATCGAACGCGGGTAACGCGAAAAATTCAGGCTCCTTTATGGAGGTGAGATAAATGGCAACAAGAGATTGGAGCAAAGTGGATTGGACCAATAACGAAGACAATGATCTTATACGTGAATTTCTTGCAGATTCTGATAATATCATGAATTGCAACCAATGTCCGTATAAGATGAAGCATCCGAGTTGGGACGCACTGCCTTGTGGACAATACCATTGTTGGGTTGAGTTGTCTTGCTAAAGGCGAGAGCCGTAGAGAGATCTGCGGCTCTTTATTTTTTTTATCCGGACGCGAAAAATTCAGCCGCCTTTATGAAAGGTGGTAGATACTTATGTTTAGTCTGATTATCGCAATTCTGATCATTGTACTGCTGGTGAAGGCGATCGGCCTCATTGGCGCAAAAACGGAAGAGGTGAGACAGAGAACAAAGAGAAGACACTAAAGAGCGGGAGCTGCTGAGAGATCGGCAGCTCTTTCTTTTTGCGCAGGCGCGAAAAATTCATGGCATATTATGGAGAAGATAGCTCAGCATGGGAGAGCGCCGCTTAACTGCGGAGGTCATGGGTCCAAATCCCATTCTTTTCTTTTTGCATGGGCGCGAAAAAATCAGCCTCCTTTATGGAAGAAAATGTTAATAATAGGAGGTAACTGCTATGTTTTATATTATTAAGGGTTTCGAGGAAATGATGAATTCTATCGAGAAGGGCTTTAACGAGACGATGAACGTCTCTTACCCTGAGGTGGAACGCAACGAACTCGAGCTCATTACTGATTACTACATGGGTGTACGATAAAACATTCGACCAGAGATGGGTCCGGGAAAACTCGGACTCTTTCTTTTTTCTATTCTAAGTTAGACGCGAAAAACTTCGCTTCTTTTATGGAAGAAGATGGCTTCCGAAGAACGAAAGGAGATTTTTACGATGAAACATTACAAGAGAGTAAAGGCTACTTGCGACCGCGGTTATGTTAACGCGATGGATAAAATACGTGTGTTTATCGAGAGCAACCAGAAAGTTATGTACATTGGTACAGGCGAGTATGTGAATGCCTCGACAGCACAGGTATCTTACACGAACGCGATAAACCTGATCCGGGCCAGTGGTCTGGTACGAGCTGCTTGCAACAGAGGAGAATTGTTTCTAATTCGCAACGACATCTGAGCCGACGAGAGCTGTGGAGAAATCTGCAGCTCTTTATTTTTTTCATCACGCATTCGCCCAAAAGGCGGTGCAGAATATTACAAAGGAGAAAATCAAAATGGTGTATCTGGTTTACCTGCTTGCATTGATATTTATCGTGCTCGGCTTTCTGTTCGGTGTTTCGGTCGGGTGGAAGTGCGTACATGGCAGGAACTCGGTCGGGAACTTGATGATCGCCCCAGGAGACGAGAACGAACAGCCTTATATTTTTCTCGACCTGACGACATCCGTAGAATATCTGGAAAGCTCTGAATATGTGGTGTTGAAAGTGAAACCGCTGGAGACGCGAGAAAAACAGTCCGTTTAACGGAGGAAACTCCGAATTTACTGATAAAGGAGAAGATCAAAATGGAAAACAAAACATTATTGAACGAGACTTTGGAAAGTGGGATGGAATCGCTGAAAACGATGAAACCCGGTTCTGAGGAGTATACCGCTGCGGTGAACAGTCTGGCAAAGCTCCACGAGATGCAGATGAACGAGACTGCGGAAGAGAACAGCAAAACTGCGAAGGAAGACGAACTGCAGCTGAAGTGGCATCAGACGGAAGCCGACGTGCAGAAGGCTGACTCTGACCGCAGGGTCGAAATTCTGAAGACCGTGGGCGGCATTGCCGGAACGCTCATCATGGGCGGCTTATTCGTATGGAACCAGGTGAACGGATGGTTCAACGAGGAAGAAGGACACATTCCGCTGTCGCCGACATTCAAGGATGGTTCCAGAATTTTGATGCAGAATATATTTAGAAAGTAAGGAGGACTGGAGAGTCTGAGGCGAAAGCTTCGGGCTCTCTTTTATTTTTATGAGATACCATGAAGAACCGCCCGACATCTGGACGAACTACTACGGCAAGGTATACCGCTGCAACCATCCGGTCTACCGTGTTTCGACCCTTTACATGGAACGGGACAAAGGACTATGCGTCATCCAACAGCGCTACAACGAGGAAACCAAAGCGACCTACTGGGGGCCTATCGACCCGTGGCTGACCGACAAAATTTATCTGCGCATCGGATTCAAGGAGTATTTTGATGCTCACGCAAAGAAGAAGGACTCGCACGGGTACTTTCCGACGGTCACTGTCCGACAGCTCATGTGGGCGCTGCGGATGAAACCGCTCAAGAAAGAACGCTGGGAGACCAGCTTTGACCATGTACCGATTTGAGGGCCTTTATTTTTTCACTGGACTTTGATATAATATAAATAGAAGAATTGACTGGAGGTGCTTAAAAATGCCTGTATTATGTATGTTTTACGGCATTATTGTTCGGATGTACCGCGAAATAGGCGGGAAGCATAATACGCCTCACATTCACGCAGAATATTCCGGACAGGAAATCGTAGTTGCTCTGGACGGAACGATTCTGGAAGGAAAATTTCCTAAGAGCCAGATGAAGCTTCTGGATGCATGGATGGAGATCCACAAGGATGATTTGGCGGCAAACTGGAAGCTCTTGTCCAACGGCGAACAGTTCTTCCGCATTGATCCTCTGAAGTAAGGAGTGACTTTTATGTTGCAGCCGAAGCTTATTAAAGTTGAGCCTATTGATTCGCTGAAGCTTCGCCTCTATTATGAGACTGGAGAAGTGAAGCTGTTCGATGTGACACCGTACGCAACCGGCTCATGGTATGGGCAGCTGAAGGATGAAGACTATTTCAGAACAGTTCAGATGCTGCCAGGAGGTATAGGCATCGAATGGCCTGAAGGCCAGGATATAGCCCCTCATGAGCTATACGAAAACAGTGTCATAGTAAAGAAAACTGCATAAATCATTGATATTTTCGAGGAGAGCTTACGAGAGATCGCAGGCTCTTTTTCTTTTGCTCAAGACGCGAAAAAATCTCCTTGTATTATGGGATAAAGCCCGAAATAAAGGAGAACGTATTATGAACGAATCTATTTTTAATAAAATTTGGAACTATACGATTTCGGTCGGGCAGATCATTACGACATTCCTGATCGGGTGCGCTGTTGCACTCGTGATGTGGCTGTTCGTACAGATTTTCCGGCCGTCGAAAGACTGATATTTTTACGATAGACCGGCAAACGACGTAGCATCGGCTTTATCTCGGAAAGAGCTTATGGAAACATAGGCTCTTTCTTTTTGTCCGGCGCGAAAAAATCAGCCTGCTTTATGGAGGTAAGAGGGCTTACATTGAAAGGAGAAAAACCTATGATGAAAGCTATTAAGAACTTTATGAACAAACCGATTACTTGGGGCGACAGCTTTAAGTGGAGCGGCACTTTTCTGGGGCTGTATGCAGCAGTCATCGGAGCGTGTGTTGCTTACGAGAAGTGGACGAACTACAAGGCTGAAAAGGAAATGTTGAAGAAGATGCAAGAGAGCAATCTGGAAGATAATATCTGATAGATACATGCCTTCTTATCTTTTTTTTCAAAATGGAGGTTGAACACTATGGAGGATGTTATGCACATCCAATCTGCCTTTCTGCGCAGTGTTATTGCGCAGGCTATTAGCAAGACTGCTCGGAAGCAGGGATACAAGAGCACGGCAGTGAAGCTCAATGATATTTTTGCCGGGTACAGCGAGACGGAAAAGAAGGTCCACCTGCATTTGGACATCGACGCTGAGCTGAGCAAGGAAGACCTGATGGCTCTTCTGAAGCAGGCCGGAGTGCTGTGACGCGAAATTTTCAGTGTGCTTTATGAGATGGTTAGTCTCAGAATTATATTTTGGAGGTACAAAATTATGAAGACATCGAAACTGCACTATGTGAAAGTTCCGGAAGACCATATCGTCATTGACTTTGATATTCCCGGCCCTGATGGGAAGAAGAGCTATGAGCGAAATATTGAGGCCGCCAGCAAGTGGCCCAAGACCTATGCCGCGCTCAGTAAGTCTGGTGCAGGCATCCACCTGCATTATGCTGTGCAATGAAGATTTGGCGGCAGATGCACTCGATAACGCTATGAAGGACCAGAGTCCGAATTGGGAACGGAAGCTGTATGAATTCCTGAGAACGGATCAGGCTGAAAGGTATTTGAAGCGCTAACCAAATCGAGAGCTTACGAGAAATCGTAGGCTCTTTTATTTTTCAAAATGGAGGTCGAACAATGAAACTGACGAAAACGTGCGCGCGATTCCTGCGCAAACACGGCGGGACACTGCTGACTATCGGTGCATCTGTGGGCGTAGTGCTGACGGCCATCGAAACGGGCAAAGCGACCATCAAAGCCGAAAAGCTGGTGGAGCTGAACAAGGATGTGCCTGAGTACGGCATGAAAGAAAAGGTCAAGGACTGCTGGCAGTTTTATATTCCGGCGGCGGTGCTGGGTGCAGGCACGATCGGGTGCATTATCGGCTCGAACATGCTGAGCCGGAAAGAAATCGCAAGCCTGAGCGCGGCTTACATGGCGCTGGGCAAGAGCTACCAGCAGTACCGCAGGCAGGTGGCAGAGCGTATCGGCACAGAAGAAGAGGAAAAGCTGCGGATGGAGGCAGCAAAAGAGACGAAAGCCGAAGATGTCCATCGAGACAAGGACGGCGATGTTATCCGGCTGTTCTATGAGCCCGCCTCAAAAAGATATTTTCATGCCACGATGTCCCGGGTCATTGAGGCATCTTATTACTTTAACCGGGAGCTGGCCACGAACGGCTGCATCTCGGTAAACGAGTGGTGCGATTATCTCTGCGCCGACGAACTGACCATAACACCCGAAGGCGACCAGATGGGGTGGTGCCTTGACCAGCTGGTCTATGACTGGGACGCCTACTGGATGGATTTTGAGTACGACAAGCAGATGACCGACGACGGGTTGGAGTGCTATTATCTGGCACCGGCGCTTGACCCTGTAGAAAACTATCTTAATTATACGGAGGATACCTATCATGCATAACATCAACTGGTGGAGAGTGGCAAGCATCGCACTGCTGGCAGGAAGCGCACTGCTGGGTTTCGGGCATGACCTGATCGAGGACCAGAAGAGCGAGGACGAACTGCGCGGCATGGTGCAGGAAGAAGTGCAGCGTCAGCTGGCTGAAAAGAACAGCACGAACTGACGCGAAAAATTCAGTCTGCTTTATGGAAGAAAATCCAAACTGAACAGATAAAGGAGATTTGAATTATGTATAATCGCAACTATTACGCTCAGGTGGATGATGCTATGATGAAGTTATGGAAGGACTTCGGCAGGAGACTGCTGCACGTGCTGGATGGCACGATGCGGTATGTGCTGACACTGCCGATCCGGACATACGAATACATCTATGACACCATCTCCGGAGAGCTGACAAGTCAGCGTGAAACAGAAAATCGCTTCGAGAATTTGAAGCAGCACGGACACATCTGAAAAGGCGAGAGCTGTAGAGAAATCTACGGCTCTTTCTTTTTATAAATTCATTGATATTTTGGAGGCATGAACATGAACTGGAAAACACTGACCAAAACGGCGAAGAGGACGCTCAGCCGGAACGGCTCGAAAATCCTGCTGGGCTTCGGCATTGCGGGTGCATTTACTGCAGTCGGCTTTGCAATCACCGCAACGCCCAAGGCGATGATCCTGCTGGACGAGAAGAAGAAAGAGCTGGGCGTCGAGAAACTGGATGCTAAGACCATCGTGAAGACGGCGGCACCGGTGTACATTCCTACCGCTATCTCTATGGCAGTCTCGACTGGGTGCATCATCGGAGCAAGCAGCGTCAATGACCGGAGAAATGCTGCGCTGGCAGCGGCTTACACCATGTCGGAGACGGCTCTGCGGAGCTATCAGGACAAGGTGGCTGCGACCATCGGCGAGGACAAAGCACAGGAGATCAAAGAGGCGGTCACGCTGGAAAAGATGGCAAAGTGTCCGGAACCGGATGAGATCCCGACTGCAAAGAACCTCGCACCGGATGATGTGTCCTATGACAAGAAGGTGAAATGCTGGGAGAGCCTGTCCGGGAAATACTTCTGGACGACGCGGAACGCCATTGAGAAGGCGCTGAACGGCCTGAACAAGCAACTTCTCAGCGATTTGAGCGTTACGGAGAACGACCTGTACGACTACCTCGGCATGGAGCACTGCAAGAACGGTGACCTGCTGGGCTGGGACACCCAGAGTTGCATGATGGTAGATACGTTCTACGGCTCTCGTGTGGACGAAGAGGGGATGCCTTGTCTGGTACTGGACTACAACACGCCTCCGAAATGGCTGGGGTATTGATATTTTCAGACCCCGGCGCGAAAAAATCAGCGTGTCTTATGGAGGTAATACTCCGACATTATAAACTTATTTATAAGAAAGAGGTAACAAAAATGGACGAAATGAACAACGTGACTATGGAGAACGAGACTTCTATGATGGAGAACGCTCCTGTTGAGAACTTGGTCCCTGCTGAGGCGGAGGGCTATACTTCGGACTGCGGCTGTGAGAGCAATGCAAACCTCGATCTTGGCAAGATCGTCAAGATCGGTGTTGGTGCTGCGCTGCTCATCGGCGCTGGTGTGAAATATGGTATCCCTGCTGCAAAGAAGGGTTTCAAGCACATCAAGGAGAAGATGGCCAGCAAGAAGGCGAAAAAGGACGAGGTCATCGACGTGGAGTCGAAGGATGTGACTTCTGACGAGGAAACTTGTGAAGAGGAGAACTAATGTCAGATAAAGCGAGAGCTGTAGAGAAATCTGCAGCTCTTACTTTTTTATTTTGAAAGGACGACAACATGGCAAAAATCGATATGCCCACGAGCAGCCTGAACCAGACCCCCGGGCAGCAGCCGAAGAAAAAGCTGGAAAAGGTGACGACCGGCAAAGTCACGGTACGCCAGCAGACTGATATTCAGAAGGTGGCAAGCGCGTTTCTCGCAGAAGACCTTGCTACCGTGAAGGAGCGCATCATCAACGACTATGCCATCCCGATGCTCAAGAACGGCATCTGGAGCATTTTCAGCTCGGCGCTGAGCCTCATGATATTTGGCGAGGACAAATCCCGCTCGCAGAGTTCGAACTATGTGCGCGGCTCCAGCAACAGCTATGACCGCTATTACGCCAACCCCAACCGGAGTCAGCCGGCGAACCAGCGGGTCATCCCGAACTGGCAGAACCTGATTTCAGACTCCCGGGCGGACATGGAAGAAATCCTCGACCAGATGTGGGAGGCCATCCGGGAATACGGACAGGTGTCCATTGGCGACCTCTACGACCTTGCGGGCATGACCTGCAATTTTACCGATAACAAGTATGGCTGGAAGGACTTGACCGGCGCATACATCAAGAACGTCCCCGGCGGGTACAGCATCGTGTTCCCGAAGCCGGTGCCTCTTACTTAACAGAAAGGACTGATATTTTATGAAAAAAGAAGAAATGATGCTCAAGGCGACCCAGATGCTGGCAAAGGGCAAGTTCAAGCTCAAGAAGGCCAGCCCTACCATTATGATCGTTGGTGCGGCCATCGGCGGCGTCACGGCGGCTGTTCTGGCCTGCAAGGCAACGCTCAAGGCGGAAGAGATCATCGCAGAGCACAACGCTCAGGTCGAGACTATCCACACTACCAAAGCACAGGTGGACAGCGGCGAAATGCAGCTGAAAGATGGTGAGACCTACACAGTAGATGATATGAAAAAAGATATTACTGCCACTTATGTCCACACGGCCGTATGGCTGGCAAAGGTCTATGCCCCTGCGGTGACGCTGGGCGGTCTCTCGCTAGCTTGCATGTTCGGCTCTCATCACATTATGAGCAAGCGGAATGCAAGTCTGACCGCGGCTTACATCGCCATCGACAAGGCCTTCAACGAGTATAAAGGCCGTGTTACGGAGCGCTTCGGCGACCGTGTGCAGCACGAGCTGGAGCACAACATCAAGGCTGTGGAAGTGGAGTCCACGGCTAAGAACGAGGACGGCACCGAGGAGGTCATCCGGGAGTACGCAGATGTTGCGCGAGAAGCCAATGACCCGTACTCCATGATTTTTGACGAGAGCTGCAGCCTCTGGGAGAAGGACTCCATGCTGAACGCCATGACCATCCGGAACGTGGAGAATGCGGCGAACCGCAAACTCAGAACGAACGGACATCTGTTTCTGAACGAAGTCATCGATATGCTGGACCCTTACGGCAAGGGCTGCCACCGGACGGCGGTCGGTCAGGTCGCAGGCTGGATCTATGACCCGAAGGACGAGACGAAGCAGAACTGCGTCAGCCTCGGCACGCACTTCTATGTTCCGGGCAATGAAGCTCTGAACGACTTTATCAACGGCGACGAGCGTTCTGTGATACTCCACTTCAACTGCGACGGACCCATCATCGACAAGATCTGAGACTGATATTTTGGAGGGATAGCTATGGCAAGGATCGCAAAGAGACTCTCTTATGTATTCGCAGTCATGGCCGGGGTGTGCTTTGCTTCCGGTCTGGCTGTTCTTGCTGAGTGAAAGGATATTTTGCTATGGACAGTTTAGAAAACGTGTTCCTGTTTCTGGACTATCTGACTGACACCCAGCGCAAGCGCCATGTTGTGGGAGGCGTTCTGATGAGCGTCTCCCTTTTCTTTGGCGGGCTGGCATTCACCCTGATGACCGTAAAAGGAGACCCCGATGAAGAACGCAATGCGTGATATTTTGCTCTTTGGCGCTGGCTTTGCAGCCGGAGCTTACTTTATGCACACTGTGATGCGGCGTGCTTATGACGAAAAATACAGGAAGGAGGTGCAGGATTTGAAGGCACACTGGGAAAAGCGGGAAGCCAATCTCGACGAAGAAGTCGAGAAAAAGGCAAACCAGAAGGGCTTTGAGCTGGCGATGGGGCCTTACCGCACCGAGAGCGACCCGGAAGATATTCGGAAACCGGAGCAGGCCATCGAGATCATCGAGCCGGATGAGTTTGGCGCAGATGAGAATTATGAGACCAGCTTTCTGAGCTTCTACGCAGATGGCAAGCTGGTATTCGACGGTGAAGACGAGCCGATGGACGAGGATGATATTTCCAGAGCCATCGGCGATGAGGCCTTGAAGCACTTCGGCGAGTTCATGCCGAGCACCATCCATGTCCGAAACCACAACTATCACAAGGATTACGAGATCCTGCAGGTGAACCAGAGCTTCTGTGACCTGCACCCGGATGAGGAGGACGAATGATATACACAGACCTTGCCGGTCGATATTTTGACTGGCTTTATGAGCGGGTCTGTGGAGACTGGGAGCCGAGGGGGCTTTCGTTCCATAGACTGCTCACTTTCTTATACAACCAGAACTTTACCCCGTCTTGTGAGCTGGATGGGGCTCGCGCAGAGGATGGCCTCGACCTGCGATACCGGTTTGCTCAGACGCAAAATATCGTGTATCAGGACATTCAGAACGCTTTCGCCGGTATTCCGTGCAGCATGCTCGAGATGATGGTGGCACTGTCCATCCGCATCGAGGAGCATATTCTGGAAGATGCTGCGTCCGGAAACCGGGTGGGCCAGTGGTTCTGGAATATGGTCGTGAGCCTTGGGCTCGTGGCCATGGATGACACCCGCTTCGACGAGGAGCGGGCGCAGAGTGTGCTGGACCGATTCAATGCTCGGGAATATCAGCCCAACGGTGCCGGTGGACTTTTCACGCTTATGCATCCGAAAGAGGACATGCGCCAGATTGATATTTGGTATCAGCTGATGGGCTGGTTGGCAGAAAATGAAGCCTGATATTTATGTATCGAAGGTCTGCATCACGATGGAAGGGGTTATTGAACAATTTGTTGATGATGAAAGAGTTTTGATGCGAGTCACATCGTGCCGAAACATGGAGCACATTGGTCGGCTGATATTTACCGACCTGAATTACTGGAGGAAAATGAACAATGGAAATGATGAATGTCATGTACGAACTGGCGACCACCAAGTCGGCTCTTGAGATGGCGGAGACGACCATCCGGAAGCAGCGCGGCAAGCTGCTGCGGAAGAATATCCTCATCGCGGGGCTTCTCTGGTTTGGCTTTACTGCCTGCAGGATGCTTGGCGAGAGCGACGAGAAGCTTAAGAAAGCGGAGGCAAAAGCACGCAACACGGAAGCAGAGCTTGCTATGATGCACCACAACTATGACCAGCACGGCGAGGAAGAGAATGACTCTCCGACTGTGCCTGAAAACGATATTTGCTGCGACGGCAAGGCCAGCATTACGAAGAAGCCGGAATAAATCTCACAGAAAGGAGGAAATCGATCCATCATGAGCGATAAAAGTTGATGAACTTAAATCCACAATAGCACCCGCTGCTAGTCCACCAAGCCATTCCCAGTCGCTCAAATTGATCGTTCCGGTTTCGCCATATTTTGTAACTGCTCGATACCCAGCAGCATTGTTTATTGAATCGATAGTCTCTCGAGGAATGCTGTCAATTAAATGTTCAGCCATGTGATTTCCAAACTCGACCGCATACGGTTGAAAAGCTTTTGCGGCCAAAGCAATGGTACTCTTAGACATGATGAATACTTGAACCTCATGGTCTGACGGCTCAAACCCTGCAATATAGGCTACAGAAAGACTCATTAGAATTTGCAGCAAAACACTTGCAGCAGCAGCTGTCTTTTTAACTGAAGTATAATCAGGCGTATCCGGAAAGCTTGAAGGCACTCCTAGAAGAACGATTTGAAGTATAAAAGCACTGATGAGATGACTTGCTGCCTTCTGAGGCCTTGGGTACTTTTCAAGATACTGGTTGGCCATGTTTGCACTTATTGTGGATAAGCCAGTTTTATCAATCAGATCACTATAAGAAAGTAAAATGTCAGCTATTTTTATGGATTGAACTGCCGGTAAATCGGACATATGGACTCCTTTCACTCGATAGGGGCGATAAATCAAGTGTACCACATGAAAACAAAGAATGAAAGGTGTTATCATGATAAAATTCAAAAATAATATAAAGTGGTCTCTTCCGCCCTAAAATCCTTGACGTTTCAACACGTCAATGGTATTCTTGATTCAACGATGAGGAGGTGCTGGTGATGGCACGAACAGTAAAATGTCCTAACTGTGGCGGCGAGCTTACGGTTAAAGATGAGAACCGCGACTTTATGTTCTGTGAGTATTGCGGGACGAAAGTGCGGCTCGATGACTATCAGGAGACGCGCCGATTCGTGGATGAAGCGAGAATCAAGGAATCGGAAAACCAGAAAGAACTTGAGCTCAAGCGGATGGAGTTTGAAGAGAAGAAGCGGCATGAGCATGATGTACAAGCAAAAAAGGTTCTCATAGGCGCGTTGATTCTTATGTTTCTGCTATCACTTTTCATTTGGCTAAGCGAAAAAGGCATGATTTAGCCGGTCGAGTGAGACCCTAATGCCCAAAAGCCCACTTTCTGCCCACTTTTGAAAATATTTTTGGCCACAAAATTTAACGTATTTACGTTAAAAATATACAAAAAGCCCAAAAACCCACTTTTTTCTTCAATTTAATAAATTTTTTAATAAAATAATATAATAACTAACGATAAAAAGTGGGCTTTTGGCCACGACACGGAAAATTCACATCCTGTCCATAATGTAGACTTGCATAAACTTGCCAATGAGCATATAGTAAAAACTACCGATGACCACACTTTTTCGAGAGGTGAAAACAATGAAAGACTATGAGAAGTCCTTTATCAATGACGCCGGGATTGAAGAATGGGTAACCACCGATAGCTTCGGAAACGAAGTACATTGCTACGCCGACAAGTTCGCTGAGGTACATACCAAAGCTCCGATTTGCGAATGCGGCACACCGCTGGTCGAAGAAGCACACGAGGAGTGGTACTGCCCCAAGTGCAAGACTACTCGGAACAGCAGTGAATTTTCAAGGCCTATCCGTCCTGAGAGCTATATGGCACACAATCTTGCACCCCATGAGGATTTCGGCGAGTATAAGTATATGCCCGATGCAACTGGCCACATGATGTTCGAGGCAGGTGCGCCGAACTACGACCTGAAATTTTTCAATCTCATCTAGCAGATAACATATTTTCTTGGCCCTTACGTGATTTGCGTAAGGGCTTTTCTTTTTGCCCCCAAAACCCATCTCGCGTGAAAAATTCACGCGAAAAAATCTGCCTCTTTTATGAGGAGGAGTAGAATGCGTCTCAGACGTGCTCTACTCCTTTTTATTTTGGAGGTTGACATGTTAGAAAACACATTCAAGACCGGCTTGGTGAAAGAGCTGAAGTCTCGCTTTCCCGGCTGCATTGTGCTCCACGCAGACCCTAACGAGATACAGGGTATTCCTGACCTCGTGATTCTGTACGAAGACACATGGGCCGCACTGGAAGGCAAGAAGTCATCAAGAGCATCTCATCGCCCAAATCAGGACTATTACGTAGAAAAGATGAACGGTATGAGCTATGCGGCTTTCATCTACCCGGAGAACAAGGAGGAGATACTGAATGAACTGGAACGATCATTCCAGGCTCGTAGGTCTGCACGCCTTTCTGGGTGCGAGTAAGTATCATTGGATAAACTATGATGCTGCACGCCTTGCCGAGACCTATGCCAGCTATCAGGCTAAGGAAAATGGCACAAGACTGCACGCATTTGCGGCAGAGTGTATTGCTCTTGGTCAGAAGCTGCCGAAGAGCAAAAAGACGCTCAACGCCTACGTCAACGATGCCATCGGCTTCCGTATGACACCGGAACAGGTGCTCTATTATTCGGGTAACTGCTTCGGCACAGCAGATTCCATTACCTTTAAGAACAATTTACTGCGAATCCACGACCTCAAGACCGGAGCTGTTCCTGCACATATGGAGCAGCTCTTTATTTATGATGCACTTTTCTGTCTGGAGTACCGCGTACACCCGCAGGACATCCAGATCGAGAACCGCATTTATCAGAACGATGATGTCTTTACGGTCAACCCGACCGAGGCTGAAATCAAGCCTATCATGGACAAAATCATCGAGTTCGATAAAATCATTACGGAATTGAAGTTAGGAGAAGCAGCATGAATCCGATTGAAAAAGACATCAAATTCTTTTATGATGTGGACGACGAGACCGACAGCCTCGAACACTACGGTACTAAGCGACATTCCGGCCGCTATCCTTGGGGTTCTGGTGAGAATCCTTATCAGCGTTCCGGCGATTTCCTTTCCCGTGTGGAGGAACTGAAGAAGACCGGCAAGTTCACCGAGAAAGAGATTCTCGAACAGATCAACGCAACGCTGCCCGACGAGTACAAGATGGGAACGACTGAGTTCCGAGTTGCTCAGCAGAAGGCTCTTCATGAGCGGAAAGCGCTCCAGTACGACCAGATTCGCGCTCTGAAAGATGACGGTCTGAAGTGGACTGAAATCGGCGCGAAATTAGGCCTTTCTGAGTCTACTGTTCGCTCCATGTACAACAACGGTATCGGCGAGAAGGCAAATCAGGCTCAGAAAATCGCCGAGACGCTGAAGGCGGAAGTCGATAAAAAGGGCATGATTGACGTGTCTGAAGGCACAAATCTGGTTCTTGGCGTCTCCGAAGGTAAGCTTGACGAGGCCATCTACATCCTCGAGGCTGAGTATGGTTATCAGCGCTACGGCGTTGGTATTCGTCAGCCAACCAACATCAACCAGCAGACGAATGTTACTGTTTTGGCAAAGCCCGAGTACAACCAGAAGTATGCGTATGAGCATCAGGGTGACATTCAGTCTTTGGGTGACTACCACTCGGATGATGGTGGTGAGACATTCCAGAAGCTCCAGCGTCCGTCCAGCATGAGTTCCGACCGTGTTGCGATTCGCTACGGTGACGAAGGCGGTCTGGACAAGGATGGTGTTATCGAAATTCGCCGCGGCGTGGATGACCTGAGCCTTGGCAACAGCCACTATGCGCAGGTCCGCATCATGGTGGATAACAGTCACTACCTCAAGGGTATGGCTGTTTATTCTGACGATGTGCCTGATGGATATTTCGTCCGTTACCAGGAGCGAAGGAAAGATGTTTGTAATAGGCCTGTACGAAGATGGCTATGCTTACGGCACAATAGAGAATTTCAAGGTCGCACTGCTTCAGGCGTTTGGGTCTGCCTGTGAGGACAAGCTTATCGCTGAAAATCCTTTCCGATTCACGCTATCCAAGGTGATCCCGAAAGAAGAAAAAGAAAAAGCAATCCTGACGGAGGAACAATACGAAAGACTGATCGACTTTTGCCGCGAAAACAGAAGATTGACAAAGCATCTCGATGAGGTAATAATATTACATGAGACCGGGCTGCGCGTAAGTGAATTCTGCGGGTTGACCGTGGATGACGTGGATCTCGAGAGAAATGTTGTGCGAGTGGAGCATCAGTTGCTCTATTACGCCGGGAAATTGTTCATCGAAGCCCCCAAAACAAAGCAGGGGGTGCGAACGATCCCGATGTCTGCGAAGGCAAAAGAAGCTTTCGAGCATATGATCGCGATTCGCCCTCGGCTGGATAAGGAGCCGGTTGTGGATGGGTACAGCGGATTTTTTCAGATAACGCCATACGGCAAGCCAAGGCGAACACCGAGTGTCGAAGCCAACCTGAAAAAAATCATAATGAAATACAATGAGTCTCATCCTCAGGATACCTTACCGCTCATCACCCCGCATTCACTCCGACATATGTTTTGTACCAGACTTGTGCTATCAGGAATGAACCTGAAAGCCATACAGTATATTATGGGGCATAAGAAGATGGAGATGACCCTTGAACTCTACAGTCACATGAACGAGAAAAACGCTATCAAAGCGTTTCGGCACTATATGGCTTCTGACACCAATTTTGACACCAATTCCCATAAAAATATGTAGAGTTATAAGGAAATACGTGGATATAGGAAATGGAGGAAGAAAAACTGACAACATGAAAAATGACTGTATTTCGTCTGAAAATACGATGGGCCGGTATTTTTTGAGGCATCTTGAAGATGCTGTATTTTTGTGAAAAAGGGTAGTAAAATTATGGAAACAAGTTATTTGAAAACGCTGGAACTGGACAAGATCATTGCCCGGGCGGCGGAGGGCTGTGTGTGCAGGGAGTCCCGCGAAAAGCTCCTTGCCATTGAGCCTCAGTGCGACCCCGATGAAGTGCGGTATGCGCTGGAACAGACCGATGCCATCAATTCACTGCTCATCAAGAACGGCTCGCCCCGCTTCGGTGGAGTAGAGGGCGTCAGTCAGCTGGCCGCCCGCGCCGTCAAGGGCGGTGTCCTTTCAATGGGTGAACTGCTGATGGTGGCCGGTGCGCTTCGCAACTTTCAGAACCTCGTCAGCTGGTATGGCTCTTCGGAACACGATGCACTTCCGACGGACGACTTATTCTATGCGCTGGCTCCTCAGCCGGGCCTTGAGCAGCAAATTTCGAGTGCCATCCTTGCACCGGATGCAATGGCAGATACGGCATCGCACACCCTGAACGACCTGCGCAAGAAGATTCGTGCGACTGAAAACAGCATCCGTGACCGTCTGGAAAGCATGGTCCGGAATATGGACACCTCCAAGTACTTACAGGAGAGCGTCGTCTCCATCCGAAATGGCCGGTATGTCGTTCCTGTCAAAAGCGAGTATCGCGGAGAGGTGAGCGGTATCATCCATGACGTCTCGTCTACCGGTGCGACCGTCTTCGTCGAGCCTCAGGCTGTTGTGGAGGCAAACGCACGCATCCTTCAGTACCGCGCACAGGAAGCCCAGGAGATCGAGCGTATCCTGGTAGCATTTACTGGTCAGGTCGCAGCCATTGAGCCGCAGTTCCAGTACAGCTATAAGGCCATGCTGGAAATCGACGTCCTGCTTGCAAAAGCCCGCCTTGCGCTGGATATGAAGGCGTTCAAACCCACTGTCCGGACGGATACGTCGTTCTCGCTCATCCGGGCGCGTCATCCGCTCATCGACGCAAAGAAGTGCGTTCCTGTCGATATTTCGCTGGGCAGGGAATATGATTCGCTCATCATCACTGGCCCCAACACCGGCGGTAAGACCGTCACTCTGAAAACGGCCGGTCTGCTTTGCGCGATGGCACAGTGCGGCTTCCTCATCCCGGCGGATGAGCGCAGTGAGATCTGTGTCTTCGACGAATTCCTCGTGGACATCGGCGATGAGCAGAGCATCGAGCAGAGCCTGTCCACCTTTTCCGGTCATATGAAGAAGATCACCGGCATCCTTGAGCTTGCCATGCCCCACACGCTGGTGCTTCTGGATGAGCTTGGCGCCGGTACCGACCCGGCGGAGGGTGCGGCACTGGCTGTTGCCATCATCGAAGAGCTGCGCCGCCGCGGTGTGCTCCTGATGGCCACAACGCACTATGCAGAATTGAAGGTGTTTGCTCTCGAGACAAAGGGCGTCGTCAACGCCAGCTGCGAGTTCGATTTGGAGACGCTGCGCCCCACCTATAAGCTCAGCGTCGGCGTTCCGGGCAAGTCCAACGCTTTCCTTATCAGTGAAAAGCTCGGCATCCCGGAGCGGGTCATTGAGGCGGCACAGCAGCATCTGTCCGCAGAAGACAAGCGTCTGGACGCCGTTCTGGGCCAGCTGGATGATTTGAAGCTCCAGCTCAAAGCCAGTCAGGACGAGGTGGAAGGCCTGAAAAACGAGGCCGCCCACCAGCTGGATGCAGCCCGTCAGAAGCGCGATGAGCTTATCCAGCAGGGCGAGAATGAGCTGGAAGCTGCCCGCGCCAAGGCCCGCGCACTGGCGCAGGAGGTCGAGAGCAAGGCTTACGCTCTGACGGATGAGCTGCGCCAGATCCAGAAAGACGAGCGGATGAGCACCCAGCAGAAGGCCCAGCGCGCCCGTGAAATCGCCAAGAAAGAGTCCGAAAAGCTCTTTATGGGGACTGAAGTGGTACACAACCCGGTCAAGGAGTTCGTTTCGCTGAAGGAAGTCAAGGTAGGGCAGGAGGTCTGCATTGCAGAACTGAACCAGCTGGCTACCGTGCTCTCTCTGCCGGATAAAAACGGCGATGTTCTCGTACGGGCCGGCATCATCAAGACGAAAGTGCCGCTCAAAGGCCTCAAGCAGCCGGAAAAGCTGGTCAAGGAGACGAAGCCTCAGACCAAGGCACAGCAGCGTTACTCCCGCCTGACCGGCGATGCTAACCGGCCCAATGGCAGGGTAGAGCGCGTGCAGCGCACGGCAAAGATGGAATGCAACCTGCTGGGTCTTACCGTAGACGAGGCGCTGCCGGAGGTGGATTCCTTCATCGACCGTGCGATTTTGAACGGCCAGACTGTGGTATATCTCATCCACGGCAATGGTACCGGCGCACTGCGCACTGCTATCCATAAGCATCTGCGGGGAAACCGAATGGTCAAGAGCTTCCGTCTGGGTCGTTACGGCGAGGGCGAGAGCGGCGTGACCGTCGTCGAGCTGAAGTAAGCCGATGGCAGGACGTTCAAATCCAAGACACGCACGCCGGAGAAAACAGTGCGGCCCGTCCACTGCGACGGTCATCGGCCTTTTGGTGTGCGTCGTCTGCTTCAGCGCAGCATTTTTCCTTTGGAAAGTAGCGCTGTTCGGCTCCGGGCGAAATGAGAGCGGGGAAGAACCTTTCCGGCCTGTGGTGGGCGACCCGCCCTACCGGGTCTGCATTGATGCCGGCCACGGCGGAAGCGACCCGGGCGCAAGGGGAGTCGTCGAAGAAAAAGAGATGACGGCCCAGACCTCCGAGGCTCTGCTTGCGCTGCTGGAGGCCGACCCTAATTACATCCCGCTGCGTTCCCGTGAAAGCTATGATGTCACCGCAAAGCCCAGCGAGCGGGCAGAGGCCATCAATGCCCAGAGTCCGCAGCTGCTGCTGTCCATCCACGGCAACTCCGCGCCGGAGGGTTCTGCCGCTGCAGGCTTTGAGTGTTATCCGTCCGTCCCGGGCCGTACATGGCATCAGGAGAGCTATTACTTCGCGCAGCAGCTGGCGCAGGGAATGCAGGCCGCAGGCGCAAAGCTCCGCGGCCACGGCGGCATCCGGTACATTTATTATCAGGGCGAGGTAAAGCAGCTTGTAGAGAGTACCCATACCGAAGTAAGGGACGAGCGAAGCTTTACCTTGTTGGAAGATGTAAACTGTCCGGCGGTTCTGGCAGAACAGTGCTTTGTGACCAGCGAAGAGGACGTTGCACAGTTTGGCAGCGAAGAAGGCTGTAAGACAGTGGCGCGCGCTTACTATGAAGCGATCTGCGCGTACTTCGGAATACAGCCGCTGGATACACCGCTGTAAAGTCTGATGCAATGGACGCTCGCATGAAAGCGGTCTTGTCCAGCTGTATTTTACGATGCCTGTTTGGCAGACGATCCACACGTCCCAAACGAAATGATATAAAAGAACAGCAGAGGCTCCCAAAACCTGCACCGATGACGGAACGCAGGAGAAGGGGGCCTCTGTTTTTGATTTTTATAATATTTCGTATAATGTAGGTTATACGAAATATAGGGGAGCGAAAAAGCCCTCTTTTTCGGGTTTCAGGCCTTTCCGGCGGCTCCTGAGCCTTTTGGGCTGGCTGGGCCGGTTTTCGCGTTTTGTACAACAGTTGTGTTATTTGAATGCATTGCTTTGTATGTTTGGTCAGCTTTTTTGTTTTACGATCGTCCGGTTGCTCGTAAAACCTTTTCTAACTCTAATGTCCAGTTCTTTGCCGCTCGATTCGGGTGCGGCATACTTACAACAAGCGTTTCTTTACCTGTGCAGACCAAACTGCTTTTGTAATACCACAATGCAGTCTCTTCATGGGGTCTGATCCATTCAGCATCATCTGCAAATATCTCATCATGTAAAATGTTCGATACCAGCCCCCAGCCGCCGGTCAGGATAATATCCGGCTCATAAAGCTGTATCTGACACTTTAACAGGTCCGCATCTTGCCGGGCGGCCTGCCGTACCGCTTTTGAGCTTGCGATGGCACCGCCCGGACACTTTTTCAGGTTTACCACAGCGATATTCCGCACCATATCGTCCAGCGAAGATTTTGGAACAAATTTCCAGTATGTGCCGTTCAAAATCATATTTGCCCAGCGTGCGACATTATTCCACGTCCTGTAGTAGGTTTTGCTGCCTCCATGATAAAGAAACTCCACGAGGCTTCCGTGCAGCCCATTCGTTTCTTTTAACAGTACAACGATATGTTTTCTGTCCGGAAGTGCTGACCAGCGCTCATAGTCCACAACACCGTCGGCATTAAAACAGGCAGACTGCGCCCAGCGTGTCTGCCATTCTGTCATCAGCGAGGCCTCATCACGCCGAAGCTTCTGCGTTTGTACCCATGTCATCATTTGTCGGCGTTCTCCATATCGGCAAGGCTCGACACATCCACCCGGAAACCCTCCTGCGCGGCACCCTCAAAGGCTTCCATCGGGCCGTCCGGTGCATCATTTTCAGGCTCATCCGACGGAGAATCGGCAAATTCCCCCTTGCTCTCCCCTGTCTCCTTTGACGTTGTATCCAAGCTTGCCTTCTTAACTTCACTCAGCGGATTCTGCTCAATCGCTGCACGCACCTGAAATTCCTGCAGGTGTGTATAAATTTGTGTCGTGCCGACGTTGCTGTGGCCCAGAAGCTGTTTGAGGGTCAGAATATCCACGTTGCCAGTCTGATACATCAGCGTCGCGGCAGTATGGCGGAGCTTATGGGTGGAAAAACCGCGCAGACCCGCTGCTTTCATGGCGCCGGTGACCAGCTGCTCTACCCTGCGGTTTGAGATTCGCTCCTTGCGCCGCCGGGTGATAAAGACAGCTCTCTCTTTGGGGCTCAGACCCTCCATCGTGTTGCGCTTGTTCAGATAGATCTGCAATGCCTCCTTGCAGGCATCATTCAGGTAGACCATCCGCTCTTTATGGCCTTTGCCGAACAAACGGATCTGCCGCTGTTCCATGTCGATGTCGCCGAGGTCCATGCCGACAAGCTCCGAAAGACGCATCCCGCAGTTCAGAAACAGCACGACCATGCAGTAATCCCGCTCCGGGAAATCGCTCTGGGTCTGGGTGCTTTCCAGAAGGTCCATGGATTGCTCTGCCGTCAGGTACTTGGGAAGGACTTTATCCTGCTTGGGCGGCTTGATGGATGCCGTCGGATTCTCTTTGAGCAAGTCTACCTGATTGACCAGATAATCATAAAAGCCGTGGAGACTTGCCAGCCGCCGGGCCGTCGAAGACTTTTTGTTGCCGCACTCGCTGTTCAGAAAGTACAGATACTCATAAACGTCTTCCTTGGTCACACTGCCCCAGAAAGCCGTATCGAGCCCCTTGGGGTCGATGTCCTTTATTTCGGTATCGTCTGTTACAAGGCCGCGCCGGCGCTTCATAAAGCGGCTGAAATTGCGTAGGTCGCAGTAATAGCTGAAGGCCGTGTTGGGGCTTTTGCCTGCGATGACTTCCAGATAGCGCACATACGCGACGATGTCCGGCGAGGCATCATCAAAAGGCTTATGTTTTTCGGGATTTTTCTCGTCCAGATAAATCGACATAGTTTCCTCTTTTTATGGTCACAGACGGTCGGATTTCAGGGCATGGATGGCGTCCGAGATATAGGCGGCACCGACAAGCTTCATGCCGGGATAATCGGCGGCGTTCAGATGTGCAAGGCTGTGCTTTGGTACGACGGCACGCTCAAAGCCGATACGTTCCGCTTCCCGCAGACGCTGCTCCAGATTCGGTACACTGCGCACCTCGCCGCCAAGGCCGACCTCACCGATGGCAATGAGCTTATCGCTCACGGGGCAGTCCAGAAGCGACGACACCATGCTCAGACAGACGGCAAGGTCGCAGGCGGTATCCCGCAGGGTGATGCCGCTGACGATGTTGATATACACGTCCAGATTGCCGAAGAAATAACCTGCACGCTTTTCCAGCACGGCGATGAGCAGGTTCATGCGGTTGTAGTCGTAGCCGCTGCAGGCCCGCCGGGGTGCCGGGAAATTCGTCTTGGTCGCAAGGGCCTGTATCTCGCTCAGAATGGGGCGGCTGCCTTCCATGGTACAGGCGACGCAGTTCCCGGAAACGCCCAGCGGACGGCCTTCCAGAAGCATCTGGGACGGATTTTCGATTTCCTCAAGGCCCTGCCCTGTCATATCAAACATACCAAGCTCGTTGGTGGAGCCGTAGCGGTTCTTAGCCGCCCGCAGGATGCGGTATGGCAGCATTTTGTCTCCCTCAAAGTAAAGAACCGTATCCACGATGTGCTCCATGACCTTCGGGCCTGCGATAGCGCCGTCCTTGTTGACATGGCCCACGATAAACATCGGGATCTCCTGCTTCTTGGCGACGGCCAGCAGGCGGGCCGCACTCTCTTTCACCTGACTGACCGTGCCGGACGAAGACGAGATGTCCATACACCGCATGGTCTGGATGGAGTCGATGACGACCAGTTCCGGCTTTTCTTTCTCGATGAGGCCGCAGATCTCGTCTACGTCGTTTTCTGCCGCCAGATAGATGTTATCCTGCGGGACTTTCAGGCGGGCCGCACGCAGCTTGACCTGACGGACGGACTCTTCGCCCGTGATATACAGCACCGTGTGCTGGTTGGAGATGGCACCGCAGAGCTGCAAAAGCATCGTAGATTTGCCCACGCCCGGCTCACCGCTCAGCAGTACGACGCCGCCCAACACGATGCCGCCGCCTAAAACGCGGTCAAGCTCGGAAATGCCCGTCAGGATGCGGCTCTTTTCCTCGGTCGTGCTGATGTCGGCCAGACGCCTTGCCGTCAGCGAGGTGACGCCCTCCTGCCGGACAGGCGCAGCGGCTTTGCCGCCGGAAAGCCCGGCCTTGGGCGCTTCGGCGACCACATCCTCATTCATGGTGTTCCAACTGCCGCAGCTGGGGCAGCGGCCCATCCAGCGGGGGCTTGTCTCTCCACAGTTGGAGCAGACGTATACGGTTTTCAGCTTCGGTTCTTTCATTCTGGACTCCCTGTTTTCATTTCATGAAAATCATTTTCTCTATCATACCACATCCGGCCCGAGGCCGCAAGAAAGCCGGGCGCTTATCCGGCCTGCATCAGACGATTTGCAAGACACACAAGGCCGGTGGCCGCACCGCAGAGCGGGCAGAGACAGACTGCCAGTAAGGCGAATTGCCCCACCAGGAGCCGTGCTCCTGCCGGATGGCTTCCCTTATCCCCTCTGCCGAAAGAGAACGCATGGATTCGGCTGCTGACCTGCAGAGCCGAGGCACCGAACAAACAGAGTGCACCCGCCGCCAGTGCCGTCGGCAGGCTGGCGGTGAGCAAAAAGAGAACGAGCTGTTTTGCCCCGAGGCTATTCAGAAGCTGCGCCGAGAGCAGGCCGGAGCCTGTCCCGTATAACATCGCAAACAGAAAGATAGGCAGCGGCCCCACTGCCGAGAGCCCCAGCAGGAGGAACACTGCCGCCGCCCCGAGGACGACAGCCAGCTCTGCCCCAAACAGTCCCACCGCCTGTGCTGTACTGGACGCCGCGAACACTCCGCGCCAACAGTCCAGATAATAGGCAATCGTCTCCATCTCTTCAGCGTCGCACAGCGCCTGCAGGACGCCCGCCATCAGCGTACCGAAGAGATAGGCCGCCGCCAGCAGGATGCAGTCCCGGCTGGCTTGGAATGGCTTCCGCCGGGAAGCTTTCTGAGGCGGAAGCTCCGCCAACGGCTCGGAGACAGGCGTCATGGCTTCTTTTTCTGCCAGAGACTCGCCCGCTGTATCTTCCGGCAGCGTCGGTATAAGCGCCGCTGCATTTGTTTTCGTTTCCTGATAGACCCACATCGTGCTTTTTCCCTCCTGCTTTTGTTGTGTATGGCCGCTGTAGCGTGGACTGAGCATTCAGCGCCGCTTTCGCTCCGCGCGTAGCATTCCGAGGATCCCGCCCAGAACCCCCATCAGAAGGACAAGCCCTGCCCGGACGAACCGCATCGTTTCCCACTCGCTCTGGTACAGTGTACCCAGAATAAAAAGCAGCCCTGCAAAGAGTGCTCCTTCCGCTGCACCCCAGACGAGTCCCTTGCCCTTTTGCAGAATGGCCATCAGCAGGCCGCTGAGAAAGCTGCCGAGACAGACTGCCGCCGTGGCCAGCGGAGCAGCGGCTTCCTGCGTCAGGCCCTGTTTGACCATCAGCCAGCCGAACCCTGCCAGGCTCACGGCTGCTGCCGCACTGCCCACTCCGAAAACGACCAGCAGACCTATCGCCGGGAATTTCTTGGTATCAGACATAAAAACGCGCCTCCCTGCACCTACTGTATGCAGGGAGACGCGTTCAAAGCACGAATCCGGAAAAATATTACTTCTTGGGGGCGTTGTCCATGTTCAGCTTCTCGACAGAGCTGATGGCGTTCTTGGTGAAGCGGATCTTCACACGGTCAGCGCCAGTCTCCAGCACAAAGGTGTCGTCCTTGATGGCGACCACACGGCCGATGACGCCGCCGATGGTGGTGACCTGATCGCCGATCTCCAGAGAAGAGCGCATTGCAGCGTCCTTCTTCTCCTGCTTCTTCTGGGGACGGTAGATCATGAAGTAGAGCATCACCAGCATCAGAGCCAGAGTAAAGAAAAGGCTGATGTAGCTTTCGGTCGTAGTCAGAAATTGCATGGGGCAAAATCTCCTCTCAAATTCATATGACCTTATTATACGCGCTTATCCGGCATGTTTCAAGGCTAAATCTCAAATTCGTGTGTCGAGCAGCTTGACATATCGGTCATGGAAGGCGGTAAAGGTGCCTGCATCCAGCTCATCGCGGATGCGCTCCATCAGGTGATTGTAGAACCAGAGGTTATGCATGACGGCCAGACGCATACCCAGCAGTTCCTCTGCCTTGAACAGGTGGCGGATATAGGCGCGGGAGTAGTTCCGGCAGGCCGGGCAGCCGCAGGCGGGATCGATGGGGCGCTCGTCGCGCTCGTACTTGGCGTTCTTAATGTTGATGATACCGCCCCAGGTGTTCAGGTGGCCGTGGCGGGCGTTGCGGCTGGGCATGACGCAATCGAAGAGGTCTACGCCGCGGGAGACGGCCTCGATGATGTTGCCCGGAGTGCCGACGCCCATCAGGTAACGGATCTTATCCTTGGGCATATAGGGCTCGACCGCGCTGATCATCTCGTACATCACCTCAGTGGGCTCACCCACAGCGAGGCCGCCAATGGCGTAGCCGTCCAAGTCCAGGTCAGCGATCTGCTTCATGTGCTCCACGCGCAGGTCGGCGAAGGTGCAGCCCTGATTGATGCCGAAGAGCAGCTGGTCGGGGTTGACGGAGATACCTTCATGCTTCAGGCGGGCCATCTCATCCTTGCAGCGCTTGAGCCAGCGGGTGGTGCGCTCGCAGCTGGCTTTGGAGTAATCGTGCTGGGCGGGGTTCTCGACGCACTCATCAAAGGCCATGGCGATGGTAGAGCCAAGGTTTGCCTGGATCTGCATACTTTCCTCGGGACCCATGAAGATGCGGTGGCCGTCGAGGTGAGAGGCAAAGGTCACGCCCTCCTCGGTGATCTTGCGCAGCTTTGCGAGGCTGAACACCTGAAATCCGCCGCTGTCGGTGAGGATGGGGCCGTTCCAGCGGGTAAACTTGTGCAGACCGCCCATCTCTGCCACCAGCTTGTCGCCGGGACGCAGATGCAGATGGTAGGTGTTGCAGAGCATGACCTGCGCACCGATGTCCTTCAGGTCATGGGCAGACAGGCCGCCCTTGATGGCGCCGGCGGTGGCAACATTCTGGAATGCGGGGGTCTGCACCGTGCCGTGTACGGTCTTGAACTCGCCCCGCCGGGCGTTGTGCTCCTGCTTGAGCAGCTTGTAGGTCGTCAAAGAAGGCATAATATTTTTCCTTTCTGCGCACGGAAAACAGCCGTGCATCCTGCCGCAGGGGGCGTATGCTCTCGCTGCGGATACAGAGTCGGGATATTACAGCGGCGAAGCGCTATAATAGTTACAAGATCAGCATCGCATCCCCCATACTGACGGGAGTCGGGATGCCGGTATGGAAAGCAGCGAAAATGCGAGCATTTTCAAAACACAGGAGTGCCACTGGTTTCGTCTGGAATTCTTCCTTTGCATCCAAAGAGTGTTTGTATCTGTGCAGCAAAAAAGCCCCGTGTGGGGCCTTTTTGTTCGGTATAGTGCCACATATCTTTATTTTAACAGATGCTTACCGATAATGCAACTGCTTTTTGGACAGCGTCAGTGGCCGAGCGTAAAGCTCACTCCGGCAAAGTCATCTGCGGTCAAGACGTAGGTTCCATTGTCCCACGCCTCGTTGACAAGCATCTTGGCTTCCTCCCAGCTTGCAGCTTCGACGGGTACGGCCTTCTTCAGGTATTCGATGATGACCACATCGTAGGTGCTGGTCCGGGGCGGAAGCGCTACCTTTGCGCGTTCCATCATCAGACCCAGAATCAGCTCGTCCTTCTGAAGCTCGCTGAAGTAGTCCGGGTCGCCGCCTTCTTTTCCCGCTTCCTCCAGAAGAAGCTCACTATTCATCTCCTGACAGAAGTCGATGCAGTCCCGGATGGTGTACGGCTGATCGTTGTCGGCATTCTCGCCGTCCTGATTGTCATGCAGGGTGAGATGGAACTTGTCATCCATCATCAGGCTGTAGTCATGCCCCTCCAGATAGCCCAGCAGCACTTTGGCCTCAATGGCGGCAAGCTCAACACCCTGCCGGACAGAAACGGCCATCAATTCTTCGGACTTCGTAATCAGCGTCATATAAGCGCTCTCCTTTCATTCCATACAGACTTTTCCGGCCGAAAGCAGATACGAACACCAGCCGTAACTGATGCCGAGGTCTTTTGCCTTTTCGACCACCTGAGTGATGCTGTACTTCGGTTCCGGTCTTTTTGCGAGCAAAAGTTCCTCCAGCATCCTTTCCTCCAGCGCTTCCTGCTTCCGACGTTCAGCTTGAGCAAGGCTGCGTTCCAGATAATACTCGCGGTGCTTGAGATAAGATTTGTGGGATTGTGCGGCCTGACGTTTCTTTACGCAGTCAGGGCAGAACTTCTGGCGGTTCTTGGCGTTCGGTATGTCCCGTCCGCACATCTCGCACTTTGGGGTACTCATCTGAAAATCCTCCCAGAATCCTTATCCATAAGGACAACCCGGCCCACGATCTCGAACCCGGCGAGATCGGCTACCTGCTTCAATGCGCTGACCAATGCGCTGATGGTGCGCATCCGGGCAGCTTCAAGCTGTTCCTCCTTGCGGATGTTCTTGTGTGCTTCATACGGCGTCGGGTCGTTGTAATGCTCGCTGTTCTTCAGTTCCACGGTCGGCACCTCCTCATCAACAGATCATCGGAATCAGAAAGAACCACAGCGGGTACGTCTGCCCAGTTACGATAACGGCTGCGACAATCGCAGCTCCAACAGCCAGCCACTTGGCTGCATCAGACATTTCAGCCCACATTAGTTTTTTCCTCCGTTTCAAGGTCTTTGTACGTTTTTTCCATCATCCGCTCTGAAAAATACAGTGCTTCAGCCAGTCTTCCCTCAACGATCATTCGCTCAGTGCAGGGCGGAAATTTGGAGCATTCAAACAGCGCTTTTCTGACCGCACCACGAAATCCATCACTTGCAATTCTGAGGTCAAACATTTCTTTACGTGTCACTCTGCTTCTTCCTCCTCTACCTCAGCAACATAGCACCAGCTCTGGGGCGGCTTGCTCAAATAGCAGCCATTGATTTCGCAGGTCGGTGGGAGCATATAGCTTCCAGACGGCTGATGATGCTCGCAGCTCTCATTTCCACAGACATCGGTTCCGTTCATGCCACGAAAGTCATGCCTAGAAAAGCCGGACAAGGACTTGGGCTGGTCATAAATCTTCAGGTCTGAGATATGCCACGCATACAGCTCCTTGCGCTCGGTGAACGAGGAGCAATGGCTCCATCCGGCGTATTCTATGATTTGCTTCAAGGACAGGCAGCTTCCAGACGTGGCTCTTTCGATGTCTTCTTTGACAATCCATGTTTTGCCGATGATAGGCCTTATTTTGTCGCAGACGAACTCGGCGATAACGGTCTGTTCTTTCTGTCTGATTTCGATTGGAATGTTGCCACCGTCCCAAGTGACAAATTGCGGTTTACCGCGATATACTTCTCCGTCGCCAAAGACATCTCCATCTCTAAAGATGGTGATTAGCTTTTTTTGAGCCTTCGTGCAGTAGATGTAACACTTGAACGGAGGCTTCAGTTTTGGCCGATTCTTGCGAATCTCCACAGTTTTTTCTCCGTTGAGAATCTTCACGCACCACTCAGGTCGGATACTCAGGAGGACAGCTTTGTGTTCAGTGCTCATTCTGCTCCTCCGTATCCTCAATTTTTCGCATTGCCATTACCTCCATTCCTTCTTTTTCCGTATGAGCAGAAACCGTCCGGCGGCATCCTGTACTCCTCATCATACCGAATCCGTCTGTAGCACCACCCCGCCTTGATGTTCTTTCCATCGGCGAGCAAAGATGTCTTTCCGTAGTTCTTGAAATGTTCACAGTCCTTGCAGCGTACGACGGGCTCTCCGTCATAGTAGCCGTCATACTGTCCATCCCAGTGTGCCATCGGCCGCAGCGTTTCCGGGTCGATGAAAGGCGCACTCATCAGGTCATCGGCAAACCCGGAAACGAGGTTCGCAACGCTTTCCTTGACAACACCCTTGTTGTAGTCGAGATGGTTCCCGGAGGCCATCAAGGTTTTGGCCTCCTCCAGATTCTTCTTCGCCGCATCGTTCCATCCGTTGACGATGGGCATTACATTAACTAACCGTATGTCGCTCATTTTTTATCTCCTTTCAGACAAGCCACTGGGCCATCATACTATCAAGCTCCGAGAAGCCGGTGCAGTGCAGTTCGGCTTTCTGTTCATCGGAGAGAGCGTTGAACAAATCCATCAAAACTGCATCGTACATCGCTGTATCGACATCGAGGCTGTTATGCAGGCAGTACGAGGTCCACAAGGCCACAAGCTGGTTCTGGCAGGCATCGTTGTAGAAATCTGTCGTGTCATCCTTGACGTAATCAACGAGGAACTGCCATTCGGACTTCTCGGTCATCCAGATCACCTCCGATCTTGTAGGTCTTGCCCCGGCTGCGGCCAGTCCCCTTGCGATACTCCGCAATCCAGACCGTCTTGCCGCTCTTGTAGTGGCGGAAGTGGCCTCTTACGGTAAAGGAACAGGCCGGGCTTGCATGGTGGCCTCTAGGAACCACTGTAAGCTGTTTTCCGGCCGAGTGAATGATGTATGTGGTGCTTGCCGTACGCGGCTTTGTGGAGCTTTTACGTTCAGCAGGAGCCTTCGAGGTTGTGGTAGCCACGCCACCACGGATGCTGCCCGTTCCATACGACATCAGCGCCATCAGGGAGCCATACACAGTCAAAGCGCCCTGTTCGGTTTCGGTGGGGTTGCAGTCCGCAGGAAGCGTGCTTACCTTCTTCTTCCACAGGCCGTTGCCCAGCGGAGCAAAGACAACGTGGCCGAGCTTCCGGGCCGGGCTGTCGATGTAGAGCTTCAGCTTCTTGTCAGAGCGGAAGCACTTGATGGAGATGCCACTCTCGACAATTTGGATTTCCACTTCTCGCAGGGAAACCGGCATCGAACGAACCAGATCGTTGTGCTCATCCCGCCATGCGAGGAGCTTTTCGATGTCTGCCGCTGTGACCACAATCTTGTCCATCATCGTGCATCCCTCCCAACGAATGTGCCGGCATAAAGCCGCCCGCCGATCATGTAGTGGTAGTATTCATGCCCACGCTGGATGTCGGCCTGTCTGCCGGGCATGGGCCGCAGAACCAGCGGATGCCCAGCAACCTGCACCACATACTCTCCAGCGGGGATGAGCGCTGCCATCCACGGCTCCACCGGGCTGGCCCGAGCCGGGCAACCATCCATGCAGCAGGTGGCAGTAATCGGGTCCACGTTCATGGTGAACATGGAAAGCTGCTCATAGCCGCTCATAATCACACCCACGCCGGTTCGACGGGCGACTCAGGCAGGCTGCACAGCCAGTCGATCACATCCTGCGGGACTTCTTCGGTCTGCCATGCGTGGCCATACTGGTAGCCGCAGACCGGGCAGGGTTTACCAAGGATGCCGTCGGGGTGTTCATCAGGGTGAAGCCATCCGAGGGTCTTTGTTTCGGTCGCTCCAGTCATCCCGGGATAAAGCGGTTTCTGCGGCTCGTAATACAAAGCCGCCTCGCCAGAGATTTCGTGAGGGAGCGTAAGGCTGTACGGCAATTTGGCAACTTCGATCTGGTCATCGCTCAGAGCAGCGGTCATGCCATCGCAGAGCATTTTCCACGATCTTTTCTTCATGGATTCCTGCCGCCGAAGGGTTTTGCTGTTTAGCCGATAGTGGTACAGCGTGACAGGCGTGACGGCCAGCTTGTTCCATCCAAGTTCTTTCTGGTGCTTGCAGTACGGCCGCATATCGTTCAGATGCCACTCATCCCAGATGGAGCAGAACTTGTCGAGCATTTCCTGCGTCCATTCATCGCAAGGGCGACCTTCGCGGATTGCATCAACGCACTGACCAGCACTGCCACGGCAGTTGCCGCTCGGCATGGGGCCGATAACACCGGTGATGCTGAGTCTGCCATTCTCAAACTGGATTTCGCAGAACGCCCGTGCGGTAGCTTCATTGCCGCTGCGGGTGTAGACCGTGCAGAGACACGGGCTAACGACCTTTTTCATATCACTCTCTCCCCTTTCGTGCTTCTTCCGCGATCTTGTCAATGTTGCGATTGAGCAATTCGTTCATGTCCAAGAGCCGCTGTTCGAGGATTTCAAAGAACTGCTTCGTGACGGTCTCCCTGCTGATGACGTGGCAGTTGCAGTGAACTGCAAGAATCACGTCTTCAAACGTGATGCCGTCCAGCAGGTTATCGCAGGCCGCTAAGTCATCGCCAAGAACCCATTTCCGTTCTTCCATTTGGACTCCTCCTTTTTCAGATGGACGCGCAGAAGTCGCCGAGCTTCTGCCACAGGTTGAACGTCTTCCGGCTCATCTGCACGGTATCGGGAACGCCCCGGCCGACCGTCCAGTTGTGAGCCATGCGGAACAGCCGCCCCGCAGCCTCCCGCTCCGATTCGCTGAAATCAGCCAGCCATGCCCTGCGGCGGCGACCGCTGCTCCAAGTGCAGCCGTAGCGAACCATGCAGATGAGGTCGTACGGGATGTTCGCCCGGACTTCCTCAACGGTGAGCTTCATCATCCGCTTTGCCATATCACTCATCCTCCTTAATCCTGAAAAAAGCCATTGCGCTTGCCTTGATGCTGCTCGGCCATCCGTCCGGGTAGGGCCGCTGCGTACCATCCGTAAAGGGAACCATTGCGGTGGCCTCTACGGCCAACATCTCGCCCTCGTACTGGTAGGGGCGGCAGCGGAACGTGCGGAGCTGGATGCTCTCGCATTCCATCGTACCGGCTCCCATACGCCGCAGATCATCCGCATTGTGTGCCGCGTTCGGGTCATACCCGGCGGCTTTCATGTGGTCCAGAACCGTCATATCAGGCAACCTCCTTTCTGACGACATTCAGGCAGATGTAGAACCGGCCATCGAGGTCTTCAACCTCCCAGAAGTAGCCGCCGGTGTACTTGCCATCGGTCAGCGCCTTGTCCTGCCAGAAGCCTTCCTTGATGCACTCCGTGATGGTTTCCTGCCAGCCATCAAAGCGTTCATCCCCGGCCAGCGCCTTGAAGAAGCGGTTGACTGCGGTCTGCCACATCTTGCAGTCGGTGATGAGGTCGGCGCAAACCATGCCGTTCGGCTTGTTCACGATGGCGACCAGATCAACGTCCTGCCGGTGTTCGTCCTGCTCGAAAGCCTCGAAGCTGCTGTATTCTTTCACCTTCAGCATTTCTAAATCCTCCGTGTTTTGGTAAGTTGTTTTCCGTATCTTCATTCTAACTTACCGGTCTGGTAAGTCAAACGTATGCTGAAGTTTTCACAAAAAAATTTACGGTATTCCGAAGATACTTTATGGAGGCTTAACCTACTTTACGGCTGAACCTTTCCCAGAACTGCTTGGCGATGTAGGGGCTGACCGGGGTGATGGTATGATGCTGGCATCCAGAAAGCTGGTAGAGGACGGTGAAGTAGTTCCCAGCGGCATCCTCGAACAGCTCCACATAGAAGTCCTCGAACATCACGGCCTTGTTCGAGCAGAGCGATTCTGCCTTCCGGGTGTCATATCGAACGCCGTCTACGGTCTGCGCTACGGCGGGGCTGGTGCTGTTGCCCAGTTCCGGGAGACCAGCGCCGCTGGCATCGCTCATCGAAACCTCGTACCCGGCAAAGTGCAGAGCCTTTGACAGCTCATCGAAGGTGAGCGAGTTGTTCTTCAGCCGCCCGCTGAGGTTCTGTGGGGTCCAGCCCATGTGTTCGGCCAGCTCTTTCTGGGTCTTCCCTGCTCCAGCAAGGGCTGCGCGTACCATGTCAGATGCTCGCATATCATCAGCCTGCCTTTCCAGCCAGAACCCGATTCAGCAGGCTCTCGTACATGATCTGGAGCATTTCACACTTGGCTTTCGCTGCGGCCAGCTCCGCAGCCATGTTCGGATTTGACGCCGGCGTAGACACCTTGACATCCCGGATGACCGGAACTTCTTTCGTGACCTCCACGATTTTCTCTACGGGCTTTCCAACTTCCAGCTCCAGCGAGATCAGCATTGCAACCTCCACGTTGGTCATCTCTGCCGGGGTCAGGTGGCCCTTGTAGCCCAGCAGGCGGTCAACCGATACGGTCGTAATCTGCTCACAGAGGGCAGTGCTTTCACGTTCCGAACTGCGGATGAGAACGTGCGTCGGCAGGTCTTTCTTCGGTTGGGTGGTCAGGTATACGACCTCTACCACCTCTGCACAGGCGTTGTTCTTCTCGTTAGAGACGATGATTGCCGGGCGACCTGCCGCCTGCTCACAGCCGGTGTAGTTGTCCTTGCTCACATACCAAATGTCGCCACGCTTGATTTCCATATCCTTACTCCTCCTCTTTTGCCTGACGCTTCAGCTCGGAAGCATCAATGGTGATGCAGGTGGTGTTGGCGACGATGTTATCGGCAATCCCCTTGCCATGCTCGTCCAGCAGGGATTCCAGCGAGGTTGCGGTGAGCCGCAGGGCAGCAACCATGAACGGGAAGTCCATCAGGTCATACCGGCTTACAACGCCCATCAGCTCTTTGGTCATCGTGGTGACGCACTCGGCAGAAATGCTGCGGGCATCATCGGGCTTATTTGCAAGCACTGCCAGCGTCATTCGCAGCGCATAGGGCATCATTTTCTCAGCCATTGTCTTTGTCCTCCTTATACTCGCTGACGGCCTCCGAGATTGCATAATCGCGGTGGTACGTCCAGCTATCGTCATTATCAATGTACTTCCGCATCAAGACCGCCGCACGTGGGGCGAGCGAATTGAGCGTCGTGCGGTCAAGCTCATAGACTTCCATAAGCTCCTCATCGGTGAACTGTGAGATATGTTCCCGCACGTCCTCCTCATAGCTCCGAAGCTCATGCTCGGAGTAGGAGCAAACCAGCTCAAGGCCATCCAGCGGCTTCGGGCAGTAATCGGTGCAGCCATCATCATGGATGCCCGGCTTCTTCCCAGTCAGGAACGGGGCCATGCAGATGCCCTGCGGGTTGAACACGCAGGTTTCGGAGCAGCATTCTGTGCAGAGTTGTGAGCAACGCTTCAGGTATTCAATATCCATAATCAGCGCCTCCCCAGAAAGAGCCTTGCCAAGCCCACAACGGCCATCGCCCCGACGATTGCCCAAAAGGCAGCGCAGAGGATGTCCGTGGCCGTTTCGAGCCACTGATCTACCACGATCAACCATGCCATCATCATTTTTCCTCCCCTCAGCCGAATACCAAATCGCCAAACAGTGCGTGCTGGACAATCTCGTCCGCACAGGCGGCATCAATCTGGCCGCAGTCAACGGAGCCATCTGTGCTGTCCACAACATCGCAGTTGGCGTAGCAATTTTCGAGCCACTGCTTAAATCCAGCGAGGAACTTGTCGAGATCGAGCATATAACAAGTCTTGTCATCCTCAAACGGTTCTTCGAGCCAAACGGCAAGCTGCCCACCGCGAGAAATCTGGTCGCTTGCGTACTCCCCAAGATACTTGCCCTGCACAACAACGCGCCTGCACCAGTAGTTGATGCCGCCCTCCAGCGCAGAAACCATGATGTCATCAACATCCTGCTGGGTCAGCCGAGCCGTAATCTCTGCATGAACCTCAAACTTCTTTTCATCGGTCATCTTTCTTCATCCTTTCATCAAATTGTCGGGTCAAAAATCAGGCCATCCCACTTGCCGTTCAGACGGTCTGGGTACTTCCCGGTCGGAACCATGTACCTGTCCGGGACTTCCGGCGGCAACGGCCGCTCGTTCCTCAAATCCATACCAGCGTCGAACATCGAGAGCTGCACGGTCTGGCTGGTACGTTCCCGCAGGAGCCGATACCAGTAGATGATGTGGTTCCGAATAAGGTTCAGATTCACGCCATCCGGCCATGCAGGGTCAGAACAGCCGTTCTTCTTCAGGTCATCCCAGTGCTTATACTCAGCGTCCAACTGCTCCCTGATCTGGGCCTCGCTCATCTCTTCAGGGGGAATATAGCGGCTCACAGGTGCGCCTCCTTTCGGCGCTCATCGGCGATGACATCAGCGGTAATGCGGTCAACGCCGAGCTTTTCGAGCTGCCGGTAAGCTGCTTCCTTTTCCTGCGGGCAGTCGGCCCGGACGAGATCATCAATCATGTCACTCAGCATACGCCAGCCTCCTCTCTGGTGATAGTTCCGTGAGTCCACGGCCCGGTGCGAACGCCAATGCTGGGCAGGCGGGCCAGCAGGGCCTTTTTCATGCTATCGAGGTATTCCCGATAGCGCCGTTTCTGAAGGCCGGCCAGCCATGCGCTCTGACAGTCGGAGTAGCCGTCTTTCTGGACAAGCTCGACGGCCAGTGACCACTCGTTATCCTCCACGCAGATGTAAAACAGCTCGTTTTCGAGGATGACCCGACGCTCATTTCCGAGCCAGACGTTCGAGTTGGCCGCAGGCTGGAAGCTTGGACAGAGCTTCCGCAGTTCGGCGCAGAAGCATTCGAGAACGTCTTCTTCCTCGTAGCTGCTCCCGACTTCATCGAGATACCAGTCCGGTCCCGTGATGTCGGCATAGTCGAGATCACGCTGGAGGCGATCTTCGCAATCGTCTGTTCCCGGGCCATCCTTGCGGTACACCCGCAGGTCATCGTTGTCGATGTAGAACAGACCCTCATACGAGCCGGTCACACAAACATTGCCACGTCCCATAAATCAGCCCTCCGCGTCTCCGAGGAACGAGATGACATCTTCGAGGCCGGAGGATGCAGATTCGAGCATATCGACCGCATTTTCTGCAACCTCATACCGCTCAGTCCCCTGCAAGCTCTCAGGGATGTTCTCGAAGGCTTCCTGCTCCTCCTCGTAAAGCTCATCAATCTGGCCCTTCAGCTCATTCAGGGCATCTGCAATCTTGCTGATACGCTTGCGCCGCGAGTTATTCATTGTCACAGTCCTCCTCCACTTGTTCGTTGCAGGAATCATCAGACTCTCTGTACGAGAAATAGTAATCATCAGGCGGCTCCGTTACTCCGCCGAACCGGTCAAGCCGGCCGGAGCAATCATACATCGGATTCATCGCTGTTCTCCTTCAGGTAGCAGTGGTCAACGACCCAGCCGCCCTTGTTGCCAAAGTCCTTCATGTACCAGTCGAGGCGAACCATCTGGTCGGTGCCATCCAAGCAGGAACCGAACAGGCTGGTGGAGCAGCAGCTCGACCGGAAAGCCTTGTTGTCGCTGCTGACCTCATAGGTGCGGCTGCGCAGCGGGTAATGCCGGTCAGGCCAGTTGCTCTCAGCAAATACGATGCAGGCGCTCACCGGCTTTGCAAGCTGGGTCTTGTTGCGCTCAACGAACAGGTCCCGCAGTTCGGGATAGGTCATGTTCTGGTTATCCATAGCTGATACCTCCATCAGAGAACGAAGCAGATAACGAGCAGGGTGACGGCAAAGGCTGCTGCGCCGATGGCAACGGCGTTCAGCACGTTGTTGAAACGCTCCCGGTAGGCATCCTTCTGGCGGCGTGCTGCGCGGCTCCGCTGCTGTGCGGGGCTGTTCAGCATCCGCAGGAAGCAGTTCGGGTCGTTCTCCCACTCACGAGCAGCGGTCATGTTCTTGTTTTCCATAGCTAAAACCTCCAAAATATCATGTATCTGCGGGTGGCTCCCGCGACGCCCAGCAGGGCGTTTCGGCCGGTGCCAGCGGCCATCATCAGGCGGGTTAAATGTCGGTTTTTTGTGCTCCGTCTTTGGTGTGTTGCCACACATCGACGGAATAACCAGTGCTGCGGAGCTGTTCGGCCAGTTTCCGTGCCCTGTCCGCGTTGTCGGCCCATGTGGTGAGCGGCCAGCCCCGCTTGCAGTAAACAATCTGGTAACGCATCGTTTACACCTCCTCACTTCATCAGGATGTCGTACAGGCGGGTCGGACTTCCTCGCAGTAGTAGAGGTCAACAAAACCGTTGCTGTACATCCACATCTGGCTCATCCAAGGCTGCTCGCAGTGAGCTACATCGGTGCTGTGCCAGCCATTGCCACGGTTGGTGAGAACGTCGGTGTAGGTGGCTTCTCGTGCATCCACGCCCTTGACTTTGTGAGCTGCCCCGCTGCGCTTCATGATCTTGAGAAGGTAGACCGTTTCTTTGTCCATGTACTGCTCGGCCTCGTTCATGGCATCCAGCAGATTCTCCGCCTTCAGCATCTTGTAATCAATGGTCAGCGGCTTGTAATTCGCTCTGTAGTCAATCGCTACGATGTACTCGTTCTTCATATTCTGTTCCTCCATAATCTTACCGTTTTGGTATGTTTTTCTGTGTCTTCATTCTAACTTACCCACCACTGGTGTCAAACGAAAAATGAAGATTTATCGAAAAAATTTACGGAGTACATCTGGGAGTTTACCGGCGTTCAGTAGACCATGCCTTCCGGGTCAATGATGGCGCATTCCTTACCGTGAACGTAGTAGGCGTTGCCGCCCTCATCCACCCAGACCCGGCAATAGCCAGACAGCCCAATTTCCGGGCCGCTGGCTATGCCGTCCCACTCTGGCTTGCGGGTCAGCTCGCCAACTACCGCAAAGCCGATGGCCGCTGCGTACCGGCGGACGATGCTCTCAGTAGCAGGCATGAGCGGTGTTCCTGATGGCGTGGACCATCAGCGTAATGGCCTCGGCCAGCGGGGTGTTCAGGTACGGCAGCTCCTTGTCCTCCACGATCTCGGAGTTCATGGTCTCGCCATGCTCGTTCTTTGCCGTAATCCAGCAGCCATCGCCGGTGTTCTCCAGCACGATGCTGAAGTACGGCTCCTTCTGGCCGCAATACTCCAGATACTCCCAGAAGATACGGGCCTTTTCCTTGCCCACGGACTTGACCGACCAGCGCCAGTTTTCGTCGTTCTGGTTGGCCTCGGAAACCAACTGGCTAATCAGTTCCTTGTGTTCACGCAGATCATACATATCTTTCAACCTCTTGACTTTCTCCTGCCCTCCTGATAAGATGGAAACGAGATGGGGCAGGTCCCATCCCGTTCCGTCTGGCTAGGTTCCCGCAGTGTCGCAAACTGTGTGGGGGAACCTAGCCTTTACTGTTTCTTAGGCTCGCCGGTTGCAGGGGCGAGGACTCCGGCAATGCACTTAATGCACTGCGTCGCTTCCTCGTCCGTGTGGCCGTGAGCCTTCAGCCAGTCGATCAAGCGGCTGGCTTCCAAAGCGGTCATGCTGCACTCGCCTTTCATTTTGTTACACCTCCTGCTCGTGCTTCCAACTTACCAGCCGGATGCTGGTAATTGTAGATAACTTACCTTTTTGGTAATTTATCTTAGTATCATTATAACTTACCCAACTGGTAAGTCAATCTGTTTTTTAATTTTTTCAAAATATTTTTTATATCCACTGGCTATTTGATGCCAAGCCGCTGGTGGCCTCTGGAAAACCTCTGAATTTGCATTTTGGTTACGGGTAAAAGTGTATTGGGAAACGTCTGGAACCCTCTGGGAAGGATTTGTCAAAAGTGCATAACAAAATTTGGCTATTTTGAGAATTGATTTTTCTGGCGACGTTGTTCCATCGGAATTTCCGTGCAAACAAAAAAATCCCCCTGCACCAGCCTTTTTACGGGTCATGGTACAGGGGGATTATCATTTTACGCTGACTTTGCGCTGACTCAGCCCAGATTCAGCGTATTCTGGGCAGCGGCCTGCTTGGCGGCGACGTGGTTGGCGTCGATCTGAGCCTCAATACGATTTTCGAGGTACTGGGTCGTATCGCCGAAGTTGCTCTTGATGTAGTCCTGCGCGTCGCTGCTCATGCTTTTCAGCGCGGCAGACACGGCCTTCATAAGTGCTTCTTTCTGTTCGGCCTCCTTGAACGTCCCGGCGGTCTTCAAATCGTTGACGTAGGTCTGGTTCATCGCGGCCACGGCATTGGACACCGCACTGCCGATTTCGCGGACGAGGCGCTGCACCTTGATGTCGTTGGTCTTTGCCGCGATGAACTCGATGAACACGGCAATGCCTTTCTGGATGCAGGCGGTCACGATGGGGATGCAGATCAGCAGGGCGACGTACAGCAGGCTTCTCGTAAACTCATTCATATTCGGTTACTCCTTTCATTCAGTGAACCTGATTCTTCAGGCTGTTCATCCGCTTATCACCTTCGATGGCGGCAGCGGTAAAGCTGTTGTTCTTCCACCACGCAGCGACGCTGGTGGCAATGGTCAGGCCGGTGGTCACGAACTGTTCCACCTCCGAACTTTCGATGGGCAGCAGGGGCTTCCCGGCTGCGCTCGAATCCTGATTCGCCAGAGCGAACGCCAGAGCGGCCGTGCGGGCCAGCGTAGCGATGGACACTTTGCTATTCGTCATAGAGCCTATCTCCTCTCACAGGTACTTAACAGCGCCAGACAGCGCCTTCCACGATGCAGGGCCGCAGATTCCGTCCACGGTCAGGCCATGCGCCTCCTGCGCCCTCATCAGGGCGTTTTCGGTGGCCTCGCCGAACAGGCCATCAGCCTTCAGCTTCAGGAGCTTCTGAAGCATAATGGTGGCACTGCGGTTTGCAGGCCCGGCGCAGCCCCGTCGGATGGTGGGAAGCACGAACTTGTTGTAGGTCGTGCTGGGGTACTTTCCCGGCGTGGTGCAGAGCCACGTTGCTTTCGTGCTACGGGTGTCGGCGTGGACAAAGGCCCCACGGCTGTGCCAGTAGATACCGATGCCGCCGAACCCCACGGCCTGAGCAAGGATGCCCAGTGCCACCGGGTTGATGCTGCGGTTCTCCGTCCTCCAGTCCGCCGCCATGCCATAGCGGTGCTTGGAGTTCTGGCTTCCGCCCACAGCCGCATTGTGCGTGATGCAGCGGTAGCCGGACGTGATCTTCAGCGGACGGTCTACCTTGTCCCGGATGAGCTGGAGCTTTTCGGCCAGCTCCGTATCAACCGACTGCTGTCCGCAGCCGCAGGAACACTGAAACTCGGAGCGGTTGAAATTCTTCGTCAGCGCGGTTCTGTCGCCGCGCTGGAACGTAATGATGCTCAACTTGCACACCTCCTAAAAACCGATTTGGGTGAACACATAGCCGAGAAAAGCACCGATGATGGCCGTTACTACATAGCCGACGGCCTTACGCCACAGCTCTCCATCGCGGCTCTCCAGAGTTTCCAGCCGTTTTCCCTGCTTTTCCTGCTCCCTGACCATGCTCTCCATACTCAGGGCCAGCTTCTCGACCGAAGTGGACAGTGCGCCCATTTTGCTTACACTTTCCTCCAGCAAGGCGATTCGTCTGTCCTGACGGGCATTTTCCTCTTCGAGCCGACGCTTGAACTCCTCATGCTCGGCTCGCGTAATAGGCTGGTCCATCTGAACCTCCTCTCCTTCGTCATACAAAAAATGAGGGGAGCCGGTTCTCCCGACTCCCCTGCGCGATTACTCGACCTCGACTTCGAGGTCCTTCAGGATTTCCTCAACCTGCTTCCGAATCAGCGCCGGAACCTGATCGAGGGTCTTCTTGCCCTTCACAATGAGGGTTGCATAGATGACTGCCATGATGCCTTTCTCCTTTCTCAGTAATATTTTTAAGGCAAATTCCCGCAGGCGGCTCATGCGTTGCCGTCCGCCGCGAGAATGGCCTTGACTTCTTCCCGCAGGTGCTCAGGCACCTGCTCGATGGTTTTCCGCCCCCGGCGAATGAGGTTTGCATAGACTTCTGCCATGATTATGCCTCCTTATCTGCGGCGGATGTGACCGCGATGAGCTGTTCGTACACGTCGCACAGCGCCATCTGGGTATTATCGAGGTTGGTTTCCAGAGAAGAAACCTTGTTTTTCAGGGCTTCATTCTCCTCCTGCAATTCCGCCATCGTTTTCTTCTTCTGCAATTTAGCTACAGAATCGACTCTTACTCTGTTCAAACCCATTACTGGAAACCTCCCTGAATCGAAGCGATATAGCCGCTCTCGCCGCTTGCACCGCGCTCTGCGGTGACACGGAAATTGAATGCGAAGCCGTTGGCCGCAGTCTGGTTCGTGAACAAATGGTTCCGGCCATTCCGGGCCTCGGTGGTGGCGTCCTCCCATACCGGCGAACTATCCTTGCCGTTGTTCGTGACCTCCACCTTGAACACAGCGTCAGCTGGAATCAGACCGCCTACGGTGATGGCGCAGAGCGTGATCTGGGCATCCGCCTCCATCGGCTTCGCCAGCGTGATGCTGGCGGCGGTGACGGCCTTCGTAAAGGTGAACGTCTTGGTGACGGTGGCCTTGCCATCGGTCACGGTAACGGTCATGGTGTGACTGCCGTTCGTAATTTTCTGGAAATATTCACCGGTGACGGCGAAGCTGTTGGTGGTCTTGCGGGTCGCGGTGTAGGTTCGCTTGGTCGTGCCGTCCAGCTTTTCGGTGACGGTCAGGGTGTCCCCTGCGTCCTTATCATCCACGGAGTACGAGATGGTGAAGCCGCTGGACTTGGTGCCGAGGTTGGCTGCGCTGGAGGTCGTGATGGTCGGCGCGGTGTTGTTATCGACCGTGCGCTTGGTGGACGTGGTGTAGCCGGACTGAGCGTTATAGCTGTCATACGCCTTGACACGGTACATCACGGTGGACCAGCCCTTGGTGATGGTGTCGGTGTAGGTCAGCGCATTGCCCTTGTACACCTGCGTGTAGGAGGAGCCACCATCGGTGCTGCGCTCCAGAATGTAGCCGCTCAGGTTGCCATCGCTGTCACTGGCCGCAGTCCACGAGATCACCAGTGTGCTGCCGCCCTTGACATCATTCGGCACCGCGATGGACGGCGGCGCAGACGGGGCGTTGTTGTTGACCACCGTTACCTGCGAACTGGTGCGCCAGCCAGACTCCAGACCCTCGGTGTCGTATGCCTTGACGCGGTACATCACGGACGTGGTGCCGAAGGCGACGTTGTTCGTGGTGCTGGTGGCCGTACCCTGATAAATCTGACTCCACGAACTGCCGCCGTTGGTCGAACGCTCTACCTTGTAGCCGGCGAGATTGCTCTCAGCATCAGAGCTTTTTGCCCACGAGATCGAGATGTTCGTGCCGCCCATGATGGACGAAGGAACGGAGATGCTGCCCGGGGTAGAGGGTGCGGTGTTAGTCGAGACCGTGCCATCGTCAGACACCAAGAGAGTAGAGGGCAAAATCAAAGCGGGGCGGATGCCGCACGAGTCGGAGCAGCCGTAGTTGCGCCAGTCGCCATTGGAGTAGACGCACAGGGCGCGGCTGAAGCTGCTGCAGTACGGAGAGCGGAGCCACCAGTGGGTGGCCGAGCCGTTGAGATAGGCAACACGCTTAGAATCCGAGCTATTGTCCGCGCAGCCCTTGAAATAGGCCAGCTCCGCGCCTTCGCCGCTCGGCATATAGGAGGAGAAGTTGAAGCTTGTTTCGGTCGCACTGAGCAGGAAAATCTTCGCAGACAGGCCGTTCGAGCCGCTGGTAACGGTCGTGGACGTGCCGCTGCCTTTGCGGTACGGGAGTTTTACCTGCTTGATGGCGTTCTTGATGTTCGACTCGAACAGGTTCAGGAACGTGCTGTTCAGATAGGAGTGGATGGTGCTGTTGGCGTAGTCGTTAGTGTCCGAGCTATGCCACTGGCGGTTTTCGTAGATGTCCTTCATCAGCAGCCAAGTACCGTTGCAGCTATCGTCATAGACGCTGGACGGCTTGCCCTGATGGACGACGATGAAATCTTTGGCAGAACCATTTACTTTCAGCTTGATGGTGCTGCCGATTGCTTTGGAACTCAAGGTCACATAAGCCATAAAAAGAACCTCCTGTTGTGTATTACATCCACGGCGGAATGCTGTCTGGACGCGGTTCGGGCTGGAACAGGTCTTTGCGGGGCGCAATGTCACCTCTTTTCCGGCGGATGTTCTGTTCCTGCTTTACCCGGCGCAGGGCGCGGACGCTCCTCGTGGAGTTGATTTTCCTCCGAGGCTTTACGTCCACGCCGATGATTACCGAGACCTTCTTGGCGTATTTCAGCCGTAATGCATAGGTGTCACCGTAGGATGCAAAGGCATCCCACGCTACGAAGCTGGTGATAACCGCTTCTCTGGTCACTTCCCCTGCCGGGTAGGCTTTTTCCCAGTATTTGACGCGGGTCTGGATGCGCTGAATCTCCGAGCGGCGGAGTTTCTGGACGCAGGCTCCGCTTTCCGTCAGGTAGCTATGGAAGCCCAGAAAATCCAGCCCGTTTTTCAAGGGGAAAATTGCTGTCTTAGAATTGAGTTCGAGGTGGAGGTCGCTCATCCAACGCTCAATGTCCTTCAAAAGAAACTGAAGTTCCCGCTTTGTCCGGTCGATGACGTAGAAATCGTCCATGTATCGTCCGTAATAGCGGCATCCCCGGTCTTCCTTGATGTAATGGTCGAACTCATCAAGGAACATCAGGGCGAGCAGTTGGCTGGTCTGATACCCAAGGGGCAGGCCGTCAGTCTTGTCAATGTAGATGCACATGAGGTCATAGAACGCCATATCTACGCCGCGCTTCTGCATCAAGGCCCGCAGTTTTGATTTCAGGATGTCATGGTCGATGGAGGCGAAGAAATGGTGAACATCGCACTTCAGCACCCATCCGTCTGCGCTGCCGTTCTTGCGGTAGTAATCGACCATGTGGCCCTTCAGGCGCACGATGGCATCCAGTGTCCCCTTTCCGCGCTGCGAAGCGTGGTTGTCGCGGATGAAGCTGGTGCAGATCGTGTCGTACAAAACATTGTCCGTTAGTGCATGGAGGACTACCTTGTCCACAAAAGCGGGAGCCTGCACAAGCCGTTTCTTCGGCTCATAAACATAAAAGACCTCGAAGCCGCTGGGCTTGTAGGTCTTTTGGTTCAGAACGTATGATAGCTTATCGGTGCAGATCAGAGCGTTGGCCTCATATTGAGCCGTTCCCGGCTTGCTCCTCTTACCCTTTCGTGCTTCCAGATATGCCTCATAGAGGGTCTGGAACTCGCACATTTCCTGATATGTCATGTGTCTTCACACTTATTTTCTTCCCCCGGCTGAGGTGGTAGAGGAAGCTCCCAGCCGGGTGTTCGTCTAATACCGGTCCGCTTCCTCGCGGCAGCAGGCTGCGCCCGCAGAGGACGGCCCGCCTCGGTATGATGTGTTTATCGTCCGCCATAAAGGCTTCCGACAGGATGCGACTCCCTTTGATGATGGGTGCACTGTTTTCGCCCGTTGCCGGGTTACTCATCTCGCTTTTCCATCAGAGCGGGGCGGATGCCGTACGAGTTGGAGCAGTTGTTGTTGTTTCAGTCGCCATTGGAGTTGACGTACAGGGCGTTGTTGAAGTTGTTGCAGTTCGGAGAGCGGAGCCACCAGTTGGTGGCCGATTCGAGTCGCACCCTATATCAAGCGGAGAACCCGCAGGATACCTTGATTTTTCCTGTTCTTTCAGGAGTTCGCGGACGATAGCCTTTACCATCGCCGCCTGCTGCTTGAGTTCTGCCTGACGGGCCTGCTCCCGGAGCTTTTCAGCGCGGGCGGTGTCCTTCTGCTTCCACGACAGAACCATATTCTTTACGTCCTGAACCTTCCGGGTCCAGACGGCACTTTTGCTTATGGAAATAACTCCGTCGTTCAGAACGAGCTGGATATTCTCATTCAGCCAAGAGCATTTCCTCAACATCTTCCGTCGTGGCATAGCCGGAGTCGTTCTCCAGCGCAGAGGTCTTGGTCGGGACCTCGATGTTCACGACTTTGTTGTCGGGAGGAATAGCCTGCCCGTTCCGCTGGATGCTGACGATGACGTTTTCTTCCGCATTAGCAGGAGCATGAGCCGACTGTACATGAGCTTCGCAGGTCTTCAGTGAATCGTTGATGTCCTTGATGATGTCTTCCATCGCAGAAGACAACTCTGCAATCTGTTCTGCCGTGTAACCCTTTGCCTTCAGAGAAGCAAGCCTAAGCGCTTCAAGCGTGTTGAGTTTGTCGCTCATGTTCGCTTTCCTTTCCAAAAATAACAGTGGCAGGAGTCCATTCCCCTGCCGCTGCATTCTTACTTATGGGTTATCAGGCGGTTGCGCCAAAGACCTCGGTCAGCATCTCACTGACCTCTGCATCAGTGGCAATGGTCATGCCGTCCAGCTTGGACTTATCCGCAGCGGACATCAGACCGGCTTTGGCAGTAGTGGCCTCGGGATAAGTGGTATCCTGACCCGGGATGCCCAGTGCGGTGATGTCGCCCTTGGTCACAGCAGCAACAGCGCTCACATGGCCGGTAGCGTCCACAGTCACCTTGTACAGGCCACTGGTCTTGGCGGTATAGCTGGGGTGGACGTACTTGTTTGCGCCCTCGGCAATGCCTGCCAGCTTGGTCTTTTCTGCGGTGGTGTAGTCGTTGGTAGACAGACCCTTGCCTGCCACCTTATCCACCTTGCCGGACAGGTCCACGGTAGTGTCGTCCAGCAGTTCCATGGTGTAGCTGTCGCTGCTGCCCTTGATCTTAGCGTAGATGTCATAATGCTTGGTAGTGGTGTTCATCACCAGATACAGGATGTTCTCCTGTGCAGCATCGGCTTTCGGCACTGCATCGACCTTCTGGAAGGATGCGTGGCCGGACTTGGAAATGGCGGTGTTGATAGCAGCCACCACCTGCGCGCTGGTCTGGAAGGTGCTGTCGTTGTTCAACTGGCTGGTCTTGGTGGGCACGGTGATGTTGACGGACTTATCAGGGTCAATCGTCTGCGCAGTGCCGTTCACCTTGATGCTCTCTATCTTATTGGCCTGTGCGCCGGCATCTTCCAGAGACTTAACACGAGTAGCAACAGCGTCGCTCTCAGCCTTAGCTTTCTGTGCGAGCTGCTTCAGGTGCTTCAGGCGGGCCAGCTTTTCCTCATTGTATGCCATATCGTTCATTCCTCCATATCGTTATCAGGTGTTATCGGCGGGAAATACTTCACTCAGCATCTCGCTCACTTCGGAATCGGTCGCAATATCAACTGCGGCAGCGCCCAGAGGGGCGAGATCGCCAGCAGCGTTCTTGATGGTGTATGCGGTAGCCGTACCATCAACAACCACGGAGAGGACCTGACCGATGTACGCGGTCGGGTTCGTCTTTGCGTAGTTCTGCGCCTCCGCCAGAGAAGGCCAGACGCAGGTCGGGTCAAGAGCAAAAGCATCCTGACGTTTCATGCTCAGGGGGAACTCCATGTTGGAGTATGCCTTTGCGGTATTGTTCACAGCCATGTTCAGTTCCTCCCCTCTCAGCCCAGCGTAACCTTGAGGACTGCGGCATTGCCATAGGCAACAGCAGGCTCAAAGACCCAGACGTTGTAATCCTTCGCCGCATAGCCATTTGCGCCCTCGACGGACACGGTAGACTTGGTGAAGGTGCTGGTGACATCCGCGTTCATCGCGGTTTCGTTGATGACCTTGGTGACGCCCTTGGCCGTCGCAATGCAGGCAATCGCCACACGCTGCGCACCGACGGGGACATTGATGGTCAGCGTACTGGCGGCGTAAGCCTTTCCGGTCTTTCCCAGTGCACGGATAGCCGCGCTGTCCAGAGCAGGCTTGTCAGCGGACGTACCGTAGAACACGTTGCGGAACGGGGTGTAGGCAGCGGTGTCCTTGGTTTTGCTGCCTGCTGCAATGGCAACGACCGGGCTGGAGTCAGCGCCGAGATTGTCCTTTGCGGTCACGCCTGCACCGTGGGTTGCAGTCACGCGGTACTTCAGGCTGGACACGGCATTGTCGCCTGCATCGCCGATGATGAAGCCAGCGCCGCCGTTGTTGTCAGAGCCAGCGGTCAGGGATGCTGCATCAGCAGTAGTCACCTGCGTGGTGGCCGCATTGGTGATACGCTCGACCTTCCAGTTGGTGGCGGTAACGCCGGTGGCCGGGCCGTACTGGTAGGAGCCAGCATTCAGCGTTGCGCCAGAGTAGGCCGCAGCAGCTACCTTAGTGCCGGCCTCAACAGCACCAGCACCGGTCAGCGTGAACGTGCCGATGGACGGCTGGGCGGTGATGCTGGGCTGGAGCCGCTTGCTGAAAATCTCGGTCAGGGCATCCATGACGCTCTTGCCTTTGGTGGCGAAAGTGGCCGTGCCGTTCTGGCTCTTGGTCAGGTTGCCGACCTGCGTATAGCCACCGGCCAGCGTGATGTTCTCGCGCAGGATGACCTTATCGGCATCAACATTGCCGGTCATCGCCACCCACGCCTTGCCGTTGTAGAAGTAGGCGGACTTCTCGTAGGTAGAGTTGCCAACGGTGGTCGTGACCACGAAGACATCGCCCTTCTTGACGGCCACGTCGGTGTGCGCCTTGAAATACGCGGCGATAACCGAATCATCGGATGCAGACAGGTCTTCCTTCGTGCCTGCATACGCCGTGCCGCCGATTCCTCCAGAAACGGCATTCAACTGGTCGATGGTCGCATAGTTGCTCAGGTCAACGGTGGTGTCATCCAGACGGACGACTTCCTCACCGACCTTAGCGTAAATGTCGTAGTACCCGGTGGCAGCATTCATCACCAGATACAGCACATTATCCTGCGCCTCATCGTTGGAAGGAACCTTCTCAACTTTCTCGAAGCGTGCATGAGCAGACTTTGCAATGGCGGTGGCGATGGCACTGTTGATTGCCTCGGTCGTCATGCTGTCTGCTGCATCCATCTTTCCGTCAATAACGGACTTCAGAGCAGCCGAGAGGTCAGCTTCCGAAATTTCGCTCTTCTTGGCGAGGGAGCCAAGCTCGGATGCCAGCGTGTACTTCGCCAGCTCCTGCTTCACTCTCTCCGCCTGCGCCTGCAACTGAGCGAGGGTTACAAGCTTACTTGCGGATACGGGCATTTGCATACCTCCAAAATTATATTTCACAGCAGTTTCAGCGCTGCTATGACGAATTAAGGCCCTCTTTCAAGGGCGAGAGGACATCAGCCAAATACTTTGTTGAGCATATCGGCTACGTCCTTATCGGTGGCAATGTCATCCTCGCTGACGTTCTTGTCATTGGAGTCCGAGCCACCGGGGTCTGGTTTGGGAGCTTCCGATTTGCCAAACACAGTGTCCAGCATATCTTTGACTTCTTCGTCCTTTGCGACTTTCCCGTCGGCGACCTGACCTTGTGCCAAATATCGCAGCAGGTCACAATCGCCGCCATCGCCACACTTCTGAACGGTGATAGCCTGCATGATGTCCCACTTCTGCGTAGTTTTCTTCCGGCCGTCCAGCCCGAAACCGACCACGGAAACGTAGAGCTTGCCGGGCTTCAGCACATCCTTCGGGATGTAGAACGCCTCATCGGCAAACTGCACCGGGACGGGCTTGGGACAAGCGCTGCTCGTGAAGACGACGATCTTGTCCAGTTCATCCCACGAGCTGTCAAATTTGAATGCGGCCTGCACAATGTCTACGCTGCCTGCGACAAGCTGGCCTTTCAGGTCATGGGTGATTTTCTGGTCATTGACCGAGAAAATAATCAGCATTGCATTCACCTCTTTTCTTACGTTATCAGCGAACGAATATCAAACGTATTGTCGTTGTAATAGGCGTTCGCCTGCGAATAGCAGTCAACTTGGTCATCGTGCGCACCGCTTGGGAACGCCGCCATTTCCTCCACAAAGTCCATCACCCACGGGCAGGCAGATGCCGCTGGGATGTAGACGTTCCCAGCTTCAGCCACAGCGGTGGTCGCATGGGCACGGACCACCTTGCCGCCAAACGGCTCCACCGGGATGATTCCGGGGATTTCTTTCTTCAGCACGTCGATGACCGCCGTGCCGTTGGCCTTGTCTTCGACCAGCTTTCTTGTGGTCTGGGGCCACTTGGAGGAAAGCCCGCGCATGGCATCCAGCGTTTCCGTGAAGCTCATGCGGCCACGCACCTGATCGAGCAGATAGCGGTCTGCGCCTTTCCTTGCCCAGACCTGTCCAACAACGAAGTCTGAACCGTCCTTGTCCTTGAAGGTGCAGTCCCACGACTGGATGAAGTCATGCAGGCCGGACGGCAGCGCCGCCCAGCGTTTCCACCACTCTCTCTTGAACATACCGCCGGAGCTCGGTGTGGGGGTCTGCATATACAGAGAAGACCATGCGTATGTACCGACGGTCTCTTTCTGTTGTGCAGCCCATGCTTCGTCGTAGCCGCCCGCAGGCCACAGCGCCTCGCCTAGCTCACGGCCCAGAGGGTCGGTAGCCGGGTCTTCGCAAACGGCCGGGAGCGAGATAATGTCCCAGTCCTCAACCTTGCCGTACTCCGGGTTCAGGAGCCGGGCGGCAAGGTCATCTTCGTGCCAGCGGGTAAGGATGATGATAACAGCGCCGCCTGCGTGCAGTCGGGTACTCACCGTGGACTGGTACTCGTCCCACAGCTTATCGCGGTAGGTGGCAGATTCAGCCTCGGCGCGGTTCTTGATGGGGTCATCGACGATAAGCAGGTCTGCGCCATAGCCGGTGATGGAGCCGCCGATACCAACGGAGATCATGCCGCCCATGCCGTTGTCGAGGTTCCAGTTCGTTTTGGTGGCCTGCACTTGGGAGATGGTATGCCCAAACAGCGCAGGACCGAACTCCTCGACCTTATCGCGGTTCCGCTTGCCGAATTGCTGGGCAAGGTCGCCGCTATAGCTGATCTCGATGACACGCTTCTCTGGGTTCTTTCCCAGATAGAACGAGGGGAAGGTTTCGGTCACGGTCATGGACTTGCCGTGGCGCGGCGGCATGAATATCATCAGCCGCTTGGTCTTCCCCTCTATGATGCTTTCCAGCTTCTCGCACACAAGGTCGAGGTGTCTGGCTCTTTTCCACCTGCCCATGTGAACGTACTGGACATAATCGGCGTAGTGCCGTTTCGCCAGCGCAATCCGGGCATTTGAGCCGAGGTACTTACGCTTGGCAGGCGAAACATTATTCCGCGTCGCCATCAAGGCCCTCGTCCATTTGAGCCAAACGGCGGAGTTCATCATCCGTCAGGTTATCGAACGGGGATGTCTGAACAGCTCCGTCAAGCGTAACCTTCTGGGTCTGGGAGAACTCATCCCGGCATCGGTTGTTGAGCCAGTACATCTGCGCCATCGTATCGGGGACGGCTTTCTTGGTGAGCGTTCGGACCCGCACCGGCTTCTGTTCGCCAGTCCGAGGGTCTACGTCAATGACGCTTTCCTTTTCCTGATATTCAAAGCCTACAGCGCGTTCAAACAGAGATTTTTTTACTTTTGCGTCGGCGACTTCTTTTCCGCTCTGACAGGCCGTATTGAACGACGGGTACGTCTGTCGCCAGCGAATGATGGTCCTACGCGAAACGCGGAAGGCATCGGCAATGTCCTGATCTGTTGCGCCCTTGATAGCAAGCGACCATGCCCAGTCATCGTGGTACGCCGGATTGTACTTTAGAGGCGTAGGCATTTGCTATCACCTACTTCCCTGCCAGATAATCCGCAGCCCAGTATTCAAGGGCCTGCCACTTGTTCTTCGGGCCGATCTCGCCCTCCTTGACCATCTTGTCGAGCGCCTGCGTGATGGTATCAGCAGCCTCTTTGGGGATGGCCGGAGAGCCGAACAGGTTAGGCAACTGCACCCATTCCTGACTCTCGTCAAAGTGCAGGTCATCGAACAGGGATTCGGTGGCCTTAATCATGGCATGGATGGCAGCGCCGGTGTTCTTGACATTGGCAAACTGCTGATATTTCGTGATGGTTTCGATGAACTCCTCGTGCTGGTCAATATCTGCAACGCCCAGCATATCGGGGCTGAGAGAACCCAGAACCTTCACAAGCTGGTCCAAATCGCGGAGCTGGTGCGGCAGGAAGGTGAACGTGACGTTCTTCCAGTCAAACTCCACCTTCGGGGACAGCAGCTTCTCAAGCTCGGCCATAGGCTCGCCGATGATGTCCTTGCCAATGTAGCTTTCCAGCATATCGTCCACATCGTCAATCATCTTGGCGATTTCCTTCAGGGTGGACTGGTCATCAAAGCCGCTGATGGCGTTGTGCGCCAACTGCTTTGCGGCCACCTGAGAGCGCCGCAGGCCGGTGGTGTCCAGAATGACAAAAAGCTCCGTCAGCACACCGCTGTCCTTTGCAGAACGGATGCGGTGGTGGCCGGAGATAATCTCGATTTTGCCGTCGATGAGTGCGCAGAACGGGAGGCTTTCAAGCTGGCCCCGCTTTTTGATGTTGTCGGTGAGCTGCTTCTGCATCTCGGTCTTCATAATACGAGCGTTGATGTCCTGCTCGCGGAAGTCGGTCAGCTTTACTTTGGCAATGACCAGACCGGAACCCATGTCGGCGACCGTTTCATACTTTACGGCTGCGCTGCCGACTTGGTTTTCTCGCGCTGTTTCTGCCATCGTTCTTCCCTCCTTAACCATTCGTCTAATGTTTCTTCGTTTGTTCTGTCATATAGCGGGGATTCGTATGTGAGCCTCCAGCCCATCTTCTTGTCCGGGACTTTCTTGGTCAGCTCCATCAGGCCCCGCATTTCTTTTGACTCCGGGTACTTGGTCATCTGCACCGTCTTGAGGGTCTTGGCCTTTTCTTTTTCCAAATCTGTGCAGATGCTCATTACCAGTGCCTTGTTCTGAGTTAGCATCTGTAGAAGCCGCCCCAGCCGGTAGGTCTTATGGGGAACGGTCATGCCGTACATGAGGAACACAGCATCGGAAACCTGCGTACCGAAGGCCCCCATCGTGAGTGCCGACTTATCCAGCCCGAACACGCCTGCAAGTTTTCCGTCGATGAGGACGGCCATGTTGATAGGCGCAGACGAACCGACAAAGTTGTGCGTCCAGAGCTTTCTGTAATACTGGGCGGCGGTGCGCTCGATCTGGGTAATCTGAATCTTGCTCTTGCGGGTGATTTCATAATCACGCGGCAGGATGCTGCAATCCAGCGGCTCCAGCTTGCCCTCGTTCGGTCGGGTAATCATTTTACCCTCGGCAAGCATAGTCGCCTCATCCGGGCGGTTGGTAGTCAGGTATACGTTGATGCCGTCACGCACACCATACCGGGCAAAGACAGGATGCCCGGCAGTGAGGCCCGGGGCGTTCTCCTCGTAGCACATCAGAAGGCACTTGGCATCGTTCATCTTGTCGTACAGCTCAGTCAGCCCGGTCTTCGGGTCAAAGATGCCGTACTCAGGTTCTTTCCACGTCATGCGCCCGCCGGTGTCATACCACTTCTCGAAGCCAGCGGCATAGGTGGGCGGGTTTGCAACCACAAGGCAGTGGGGGTCGTCGTAGCACTCCTCAAGATGCTTCCACATATCTAGCGGGCGGTAGCTCATGCCGTGTAGGAGCTGCTTGGCTCTGTCGAGCTGTGTGTGGAGGCTGTCAATGTAGTATTCGCGCCGCGATTCGAGATCGACCATCAGTTCGTAGCCGTATTCTCTGCCTGCATTGCGCGTAGCTTTCAGGTACTTCCACGCATAGAGCGCTACCGCAGGGTCGAGCAGTTCCTCGTTGGTGAAGCCGTCTGCCCTGATTTCCAGCTCCTCAAGGGACTGGCCCGTGATGGCGTACCCCATGATGGAGGTGAACATCGAAACGTCGCTGGCCTCGATCTCGCTGGGCTTGTACCCACACTGCGCTGCGATGTGCGACATGGCGAAAGCACCGGCGCACGGTTCTACGAACCGGGTATACCCCTGCTTATGGGCGTTTTTCAAAAGAACCGCGATAAAACGCTGCTCTACCGGGGTCAGCGTTCCACCAACAAAGAACGTCCCCGGATTCTGAAACATTGCCATAGTTTTTTCTCCAAAACAAAAAGAGCGACGGTTTCCCATCGCTCTTGCGTGTTGATATTCAGTTATTCGTCGTCTTCCTCGTTCTCATCTTCATCCGAAACGTCCCATACCTCCAGCAGGCGCTGTTCCATGTCAGGTTTTTCTTTGAAGCTGCACATATTGAACGGCTTTTCAAGCTCAGGATGAGCATTGCGCCAAATGTCATAAGGCTTTCGACTTCGCATATACCCTTTCTTTGGTAACATTCGCAGATTCCACAGGAAGCCAAACCGTTCAAAGTTGAGCCATCCGGGGCCGTACAATCCCATCTGATCGGGATTGAGAAATGCTTCATCGACCTGATATGAACCGCATTCGACGCAGCATCCATTATTGTCGATAGGCGCAAACTTCTCACCGTCAAACTCTAAATATGCACCGCAGACATCACAGCATATTCTTGTGATTTCATTGTTCATATCCTACAATCTCCATTTCAATATAGGTTCCTCGGAACTCTTTTGTCGGGGATTTGTTTTTGCCATATAAACTTACTGCAAAGCCACAGTCGGGTGCAATATTTTCCGAGTGGCAACCTGCATTTCGTAATCCTCGAACTGATTCCCACTTGGGAAGCGGTTGAATTTCGCCCTCCGATAAAATCGTTATTTTCATGCGTCCGTCACTGCCCTTTGATGTTTCCCATGTGGGCTTATGAATTGTTCGTGCGGACGTTATTCTCATCTTTGCGCCAGCAGGTATGACAATTTCACCTTCGGACACGTCACTTGTCAGGCATACGGGCATATTGGATGGCGCTTTAATCTTTATAGCAACATCGTTTCTATCAAAGAATGTATTAACACCAACACAAGTTGATTGTAAGGCACTATTGGTAACAGTCTTGCCTGCCAAATCCTCAAGGCTCAAAGCTCCCGTCGAAGAAAAAAGCGACTGCACATAGTTTGAATTAACCATTCGATACAAGTCCGTGTCTTTTCCCAATGGTTTAGCACACCTGCTGAAATGGTCTACTACCGCCTGCTCCTCATCGCTAAGTTTTTCTCCTTCACGGAGCTTTCTGTTCAGTTCTTCGTAGTCGGTATGCATCGAGATTTTTCTGTCTGCACCCGTGTATGCGGCATCCAATAGCTTGTCTTCGTCACTCCATGATTCAACAGCCTCCCTAGATTTTTGCGCAAATTCAAGGGTGGTCATTTGCCCCTCGCCATACAGGCGCTTTACCTCTTGATCTCCCTCAGTATGAGTCTGCTCAATAATAGTAGTTTCCTTATCATTGCGTACACCATATTTTTGCAGTGTCTTGCTGTCAGCTTTTGAAACCGGGACATGATAGTTTCCTTTAGGCTGTGGAGCCTTTGGCGCGTTCTCTGTGCTTGCAGCGCTTTGGGAAGATTTCTTGCTCGGAGTTGACTTTGCGTTCTTAAAGCTCGCTCCCTTGAGTTTGCCGCCGCTTTGCGCAACACCGTTCTCATCAATGAGGACGTGGGTTCCGTTGATAGTGACCCAGTTTTCTTGTGAGCCGCCAGCATCTGTTCTGAAGAAGCCCTCTATCGAGTTCAAACTGGCTCGATTACGACGAATGGCACGGCGATAACGGTATGCTTCCTCTGGGCTGTCCTCTGAATCAAGGCGCAGTTGCAGGCGTTTTTCGCGTCGCTGATAATAATTCATTATAGACTTCAGCATATCCCTTGTCAATTTATATCACCGACCTTTCTTTCAAAATTGCCCCTCTGGTTTCGACTGGAGCAGTTGCTTTCCAGAGGGTGGGTTGTTTCCAAAGACGTGAACATCTGGAAAGCCCTTGTTCATAGGCATAAAAAATGGGAGCCATGCCATTTCTGACACAGCTCCCAGTCTATGGTTAGACCGCTGGGGAGGACTCGAACGCTCCAATCTTACGCTCAGAGGCGTATGCTCTAATCCTTTTGAGCTACCAGCGGGTATTACCACATCTTCATCTGGACTACATCAGGCTCAACCGCTTTCTGCGGTTCAGGCTGTTTCGCCCACTTGTTTGGTGACGGGTCAGGCAGTTCCTCGATCATTTCTCCTGTTCTCTGGAGCCACCATTCTGCGAACACCAGTCTATGACACCACTCTCCGGGCTTTCGGACATCTTCGTAGCAACAAAGCACCACGGGCTTGCCCATGTCCTCATAATGCTGGAGAACCTGAGCAATCCGCGCCGTCCCTACTCTGTCCATGTGCTGGAAGTAGGGCGGCGTGAACCGCTCCCGGTTGTATTCGTTGAACAGATAACCCGGCGGCGCGATCTCCATGATGTTGCCTGCAAGCGTATACCGAAGGGGGAACTTAGGCGCTCCCCGCGTTATCCCAACGACTGTGTAGTTCCCGGTCTTGAGTTCCGGGTTACTGTACCGGCTGGTGTAAATCATGTGCCTCGCTCCTTCCGTACAAGCCCACCAGAATCTTCACACCCTCAGCTATCTTCTCATCGAGATCATAGCCGAGCTGCTTGTAGAATCTGCCGTGGACCATGCACTCATACGCTCTTGTCATCGTGGAGGACTGCTCCTTCGTGATGCCGAGCCTGAAGTCCTTTGCAATCCGCAAAGCCCCTTTGAAGTCACCGTCTGCAACCAGACGTCTGACTTTATCGGATTTTCGTTCCATCTGTCGTACCTCCTGACCTTTTCGGTAAGATTTTGGGCCTATCTTCATTCTAACCCTTTACCCACCGGAGTCAATCGGTTTTGCATTCGGAGCGAAATATTTTGGCTTCGCAGCTTGATACGAGGTCGGATGCGCCACTCGCGGTTTTTCCGGGGTGACACATCGGTTCACGCTTCGTATCTTACCACAGTGGTAATTGCACTGCAATAGCAACTTTTTTGCAACTTTGCCAAAATTTTAGTCCAACCATCCAAAAATCAGGGCGCTCAACTTGGAAATACCCGCCTTCTGGTCGCGGAACACGGTTGACAAATCGACGTGTTCTTCATCGGCGATCTGCTGCTGAGTCTTGGGTTCAGGGGCAATGTAGAGGTCGTAAATCGTCCGATACCGACGCATTTCCTCCGCACGCTTGGAATGCTCACAGCGGAACTTGTAGTATTCCAGCATACGGTCGATGTGCTGCACGATGATGCGGGTGTGGGCAGCGCTCTCCTGAATGCTCCTCACTACCGGGACCCTCACCCTGCCGTCGCTCTGGCTCATCAGCTCCTCCATCAACTCCTCGAAGTCATCATCCTCGGAGAGCTGGCTGGCTTCATACACGGCACTCTTGCTATGCTCTACAAAGCAGTGGTAGTTCTGAAGCAGCAGCTTGGTGTTATGCAGGCGCTTATCCTTGACGGCCTTTCGGTTCCGCTCCGCTTCGTGCTGGAACTTTTCAATGGCCGTTTCCGATGCCACCCGTACGATCTCTTGCATCATTTCCGTGGGAATGGTGACGTTCATGTCTTCCTGTGCCATATCAAAGCCTCCCATCATGGGCTTCGCCCCCTTCCCCGCCCATGGGGAAAGAGGCTTGCCCGGTTTCTTACAGCGTGTTATACGTTCTGCGCAGGAGCCCCGCTTTGTGGGTGCTCTCCCATGTGAAATTGCCGCCCGTTACATTGCCGAAGTGGCCGTAGGCGGATGTCTGTTCATAGATAGGCAGACGCAGGTTCAGGGCATCAATGATTCCCAGCGGGGTCAGTTCAAAGCAGCGATCTACTGCATTGCAGAGCTTTTCCTCATCCACATTGGCTCCGAACGTGTCGATGCGCAGGGACACCGGGAGTGCCATGCCGATCGCATAGGCCAACTGAACCTGACACTTGTCGCACAGACCCGATGCCACGACGTTCTTTGCAATATGCCGGGCCATGTATGCTGCACTGCGGTCAACCTTTGTGGGGTCTTTGCCAGAGAATGCCCCGCCGCCGTGGGGAGCATAACCGCCATAGGTGTCCACGATGATCTTCCGCCCGGTCAAGCCGGTGTCTGCCGCAGGGCCACCCTGCACAAAACGCCCGGTAGGATTGATGTACAGGTCGTAGGTGTCGATGTCGAGCCACGGGAGGTACTGACGGGCTTCCTTCAAAACAGGCGTGATGACATTTTCCACCAGCGGGTGCATCAGCATAGGGAGGCTTCCGTCCGTGTGCTGGGTGGAGATGACGATGGTGTCGATACGCTGGGGCTTCCCATCCCCCTCATATTCCACCGTTACCTGCGTTTTGCCATCCGGCAGGATAAAGGGGATGGTTCCATCCTTGCGGGTCTGGGAGAGCTTGTAGGCCATCTTGTGCGCAAGCATGATGGGCAGGGGCATCAGCTCCGGGGTTTCGTTGCAGGCATAGCCGAACATCATGCCCTGATCGCCTGCGCCACCGACCATGTCACTGGTTCCCATTGCAATATCAGGGGACTGCTTGTGGACGTACACCATGACTTTGCAGGTATCAGCATCAAAGCCAGATGCCCCGCCGGTGTAGCCGATGTCACGTAGGACCCGCCGGGCAATGCCCTCAATATCCACATCGACCTTGCTCGTGATCTCGCCTGCGATGAACACCGTGTCGGTGGTGCAGCAGGTCTCACAGGCCACCCGGCCCTCCGAGTCCTTCGCCAGCACTGCATCCAGCACCGCATCAGAGATACGGTCGCACACCTTGTCGGGATGACCCTCGGTCACAGACTCAGACGTAAACAGCTTTCTCATGCCTTTTCCTCCTCAGCATTCTTCTTGTCTTCCTGCTCGTGGTGACATACAGCAGCAGCAGCCTGCAAGAGTCTCATCAACTCATCCAGACGGACGCTCACCATAACGGGCTTCTCCCCGTGGACAGAGAACGAGACCGTTCCCCGCGTATAGCTGGCAAGCATATTGCATTCTGCCGTACCCATGCTTTCGATGCCAGCCGGTTTGCCATCGACCGCCGCAAAGGTGGTCATGGCTGCGTTCACCGTCATCTGCACCCCGTCAGGGATGCCGGACACCTGTGCAGGGACCTTTACGACGTGGCCCATAAGGGGATTCTTATTTTCTTCCATGTGTTCTCCTTTCTCAGAACGGGATGTCATCATCATCGGGCAGCGGGCGGAAATCATCGTTCGTGGGTTCCGGCGCTGCCTGCTGGGTGGAGCCGCTATCTTTCTTGGACTCGCCGAAGAAGACCTGATCACAGCGAACCTCCGTCCGCTTACGCTTCACCCCGTTTTTTTCGTAGGTGCGTGTGGTAAGGACACCGCTTGCCTCGATACGCTTTCCCTGCTTGAAATACCGGGCGACAAACTCAGCCTTCTTTTCCCACGCCACGCAGTCGATAAAGTCCGTCTGGTCCTTAACGCCGGGCCGGTCAACCGCAACCGTGAACTCCACCACGGGCTTTCCGTTGGGAGTGGTGCGCAGTTCGGGGTCGCGTGTCAAGCGGCCGCTGATGGCAATAATGTTCATAGGGTAGCTCCTTTCATCATCGTAGTAGTCGAGTTCCAGATAGTTCTTCCCGAATGCCGCCCGGAAGTCTGCGACGCTGGCTTTGTGGGCCATCATGTACTTGATCTGCCAGAACTGCTTCAGGGCATCGGAGGTTTCCCTGCACTGGTGCGCCGCATACCGACCGTTCCGATGGCAGCTCTCGCCGCACAGGCCCACCTTCAGGCCATACTTTTCGGACTTATCCCGAAACGGCCCCGGGTAGACGTGGTGTTCCTCCAGCCAACCGGCCTTTCCGCACAGAAAACAGGTTCCGTACCTCATTCGGAATCACCCTTCCGGGCGTTTGGGTTCTCCACCTCCAGCAGGATGCCACCGCATTCCAGACATTCTACCACGATCTTTTCCGGCTCCTCATGGTCGCCGACCTGAACCGTACCGAAGCCGTTGCAGGCGATTTCCTCTGCCAGATGAGGCTCCAGAATACTGTCATCCACATAGCGGGGGTCTTCTGCGAGGTAGGCAGAGCCGAGGGCGATGATGCCGTCTGCGGTCTCCGCATAGCAGTGGCCTGCACTCCGGCTCACCGTCATCCGCTCTCCCACAAGGACTTTGAGGATACCCCACTGGTCCTTGACGCCGCACTTATCGGGGTTGCGCAGGATGTAGCCCTTGTCATCGCTGATGACCGTGTAGTCAACATCCACGATGCCTTCCGGGAGCTGGGGCGGTTCCTGCTCCACAGGGGGCGCAGCATTCTGGCGGCTCTGGGCCGTGTCGAAAAGCGAGGTCTGCCCATCGTCGATGTCCTTCATCACATACTCCATCAGCTCCTCATCCCACACCAGCTTGCGGTTGCCGGAGAGGTTGCCGGTCGTTTTGTCCTTGACCTTGATTTCGGTGCTGATCTCGTGGCTGAAGCTGGGCTTCATCACCTGCACGGTGTCCCCCTCCCGCGTTGCATCGAAGTTCCGTTCCGGAGCCGGGGTCAGTGCCACGCTGATTTTGCAGTTGATGGAGGCGCTGTCGCTCTGGAGCCTGTCCATCTTCTGAAGCAAGCGCTGGAGGGCGCTGTCGAAGTCCATCTTGAAGGCGTTGAAGGTGTCCGCGCTCAGGGACAGCACATACGTTTTGTCGCTCATAGTCATTCTCCTTTACTGTTCATACGGTATATCTGAGTAGAACTTCCGAACCAGTGCGTCTACGATCTGGGCATCATCGCGGTAGGCAATGCCGTTCAGGGCATCGCAGATGATTTTGCCGATGTTGTCGAAATCAGGCTTTCGTGTCGGGCGTATCAGGCGGTCGATCATGGCAATGTGTTTTTTCTGGCTGGCCGACCTCGGGACGGAGAGGAACGCAAAAATCCTCACGCTCAACATGGCGTCATCAGCAAACCGAACCCCGGATTGGATTCTGTACTCGGTCTTTACAAGGTTTTCGTACAGAACCGTGTTTTCCGGGGTTCTGGCTGTCACATGGCCGCATACGGTTGAGAATTTCGGGCGTTCCTTACCTCGCGGCTCCCCATAGATGCAGAATTGCGTCCTCATTCCCCTGCCGCCTGCTTCGGCTTGTCGTTCGGAGCGTACTCCAGATAGTATTCGTAGCTTTTCTTGCCCTGCCGGAGCTGCTTGCCCTGCCGGACGGTGTAGTCGTTCTTTACGAGGATGGCAGCTACCGTAAGCCGGTCCTCAACGCTTGCGATGATAACTTTATCCATCGTTGCCCTCCAAAAAGTTCTTCATCTCGTCAAATCTGCGGGCCGCTTCCGCCTTTCTCCACGACCGACCTGTGAACTGCATCGGGTAGCACATTTCAAAGATACGGTCATAGATGCGGGTGTAGCGGATGTCCGCAGATTCTTTCATTTCGGTCATGCTCAGGTTCGTGGTGAGGATGATGGGGAGTTTGGCTCTGTACCGGCTGTCCACAATGTCGTAGACCTTTTCCAGCGCAAAGTCCGTGCTGCGTTCAGCACCGAGATCATCAATGATGAGCAGCTTTGCCCTGTTCAGCCGGGCAATCAGAGCGCTGTCATCCTCACTGAAACCCTGCATGGTTTCCAGCAGCTTTACAAACGAGGTCATCACTACCGGGACCCTCTGACTCAGGAGATGGTTTGCAATGCAGGCCGCTGCGAACGTCTTGCCGGTTCCGACACCGCCATAGAACAAAAGACCTTGATTCTTTGCCAGCATTTCGTCGAAGTGCTTCGCATACCGTAGGCAGAGCTTCAGGTTGTAGGCATTGTCTTTGGTCTGCTGGAACCCGTCAAAGCTGATGTCCCGCAGGCGTTCGTCCATGAGGCTTTGCTGTTTCAGCGCTTGTGCTGCCCGCATTTCCCGGTCCTGCATGAGCATCTGCTCTTCCTGCTTCCTCCGTTCTGCCCGGCAACGGCAGGACACCGGCATTTTGACCCGGACTTTCTTTTTAGGGTCGAACGGAACGGCTTTCAGGTCGGGCATATTGACTTCTACCTGCCGCCGGGTGTGGCAGTTCCCGCAGACGAGGAACCCTTCATCGTCGTAGTAATCACCGTTCTCCGGCTGATTTGCCGCCTGCGCCTGACAAACAGCACCTTGCAGCAGGCCATCAAACTCACCCATTCTGCTCACCCCACTCTCTGAACGGATTTTCTTCAGCCGGCGTAGATTCGCTTGCGCCCTGCTGAAGCAGGCCCGGTTTCTTTTCTTTGACCCGGTCTACGACCCAGCAGAGGATGGCGCGGTAGTCGTCCTTGTAGGTCTTTCCTCGTGCGCCCTTGTAGTTGTCAAGCTCCACAATGCAGGCATCCGCAAAGGCTTTGCCGTACAGTTTCACGAGCCGGTCGTAGTTCGCTTCGCTCATCTTCACGAACTCCGCATAGGATTTCTTATCCGGTTTCGGCTTTGCTTGCCGCTTGACTTCTGGTTCCACAGGAGGTTCCATCTGTTCCGGCTCCGGGGTCTTCGTTGCAGGCTTTGCGGCCTCTCGCTCTATCTGACGGGCTTTCCGCTTTCGTTCCGCATCCAGCCTGCGGTTTTTCTGGAGCTTATACCACTGTTCCTGCCATGTGTCCCAGTCATGGATGTAAAAGCCATCGGCCACCACATCAATCCAGCCGGTGTCCACAAGGGCTTGCACCACTTTGCCCATGTCGAGCTGGCAGTCCTCGCCGCAGCCGTACAGGTATCGGCTCAGGACTTCGAGGTCTGCATCCTTGACCAGCCCGGTCTCATCGGCGTTCTTCATGCCCCAGAACCACAGGAAGTTCAGGATGCCGAGGGCTTCAAACTTGGAACACCCGATGGCACGGTATAATCTACGGAGCTTCGTACCGTCCACCTCCTGATGTACGCTTATCCACGGCATCCCCTCACCTTCCTTTTCCGCCGGTGGCTTTATTCTTCAGCCGCACCGTCATTTTTGGTGCATTCCTCAGCTTCCAGCTCCGCCTTGTGGGCCGTGCAGATCTCGACCAGCCGCTCGACCACCTTGTTGTAGGTGGACATCTTCATGCCAGTCGTAGAGGTCAGCCCCATCTCCTCGATGATGGACTTAACCACGGCGTTGCCTTTGTCCTTGCCGAAGTTTGCCTGCGCCGCCTTGAAAAGCTGCTGGCGCTGCTCCTGCGAGATGACCGGGTCTTCTTCCTCGGCCGGCTGTTCTTCCGGCTTCTGGTCATCCAGCTCCTTGTAATCCACCGGGATAGCGCCAGATGCAATCATCTCATCCTCGGAGTACACACCCTCATAGTCCTTCGGGAAAGCGTCCCTCACGCACTGGCTGACAGCGACCTTGTTGATCATGGTGGCAGGCTTGGATTTCCAGTTTGCCTGCCCCTTGTTGTACTCGGCAAAGGCAACTTCCTTGAATGCAGTGCGTTCCTTGCCGTTCCGCATGAAGGTAACGCGGCACCAGCCGCCAACCAGAGTTTCACCCGGATAGAGGCAGCATCCCTCTTTCTGGATAATCTCGTTCCCACGCTGTACCGTGATGCCGTCGTTCTTGAACAGGTAGTCCGGGTGGTCAAATGCTCTGCGGAGGTAGGCATCCTTGCCAACGACCATCTGCGCCGGGTCATCTTTGCTGTACTTGATGAGGTAGACCTCGCCCTGAACCAGCGGGTTGAGCTTCTGCTGGCGGCATGTGTTCATAAAGAACACGAGTTCCTGATTGCTTACCAGTTCTGCCTTGCCGCGAACGAGGTACTTCTTCACGAAATCCAAATCCAGCTCAACGTGCGTGCCAAGAACATCGTAGCTGACAACGAGAGCGTTGCTCTCAGCTTTGCTCATAGCAGTAGACATATTCTTTTACCCCCTGAAGCTCATTTTTGCGACCTGACGGTAGGTGATGCCGGGAATTTCGATCTGGCCCTTCGAGGCACGGATGAGGCGCATAACAGCGGCCTGATCGACCGGGCGGAGCTCAATGCCCGCCACCGCCAGCGGGACCGCCTTGGGGTCGATCTCGACGATTTCCCAGTCTTTCGAGGTGCTGACGCCGGAGACCTTCGGGGTGACCGTGGCGGGTACTACCGCATAGCTTGCAGCATCATCCATGATGGCTGCTTCCTCAAAGGCGGCCTCCGCTCCATCTGCATCACCGGCGGCTTCCAGCGTAGCCGCTTCCTGAATCTTGCGCTCCCGTTCAGCTTCCGCTGCCCGTCGAGCAGCTTCTTCAGCTTCCCGGCGCTTACGTTCCTGCTCTGCAATGTAGGCGCTCATCACCTGTTTGACCGTCTTCTCGGCGTTGCGCAGCGGGGTCAGCATGGCCTTTTCCCGGTCGCAAACCGCTTTGTGGGCCTGATAGGCGCTGTCTTTCATGGGCTTGAAGAACGTCGTGACCTGCGACGCCTTTTTCTTCAGCATCTTGCCGAACTCACCGGCAAAGGCGTAATCTTCATCGGTCTGGATAACCAGCGACTCCGCCTGAAACTCGATGTCGGTCACATCGCGGGAGAGCTGCTGCTCATCAACGATTTCGGCCTGCGGAACGGTTGCCACCATAGTTTCTTTTTCCATCTGTCGAACCTCCTAAAAATCACTCGTTCATGTAGTTCTTAATTGTCATCAAGGACGAGAACACCGACCAGCACTTCCCACTCCGGGGAAAGCGCACTTCCTGATAGCCCTTCTTGGACAGGTGGAGAATCAGCCGGTCATCGACCTTGATGTCGTGGCTCTCCCATGCCCTGTCATAGGCTTCAAGCTGCACAGCGCAGAGCTTGCTGTTCACCTGTGCCGATGTCTTGTAGTCCACCAGCGTCACCCTGCCGTCGATGATGCACAGCAGATCGACCGTGCCTGCATACCGCAGGATTTTGTGGTAGACCTTGGTTTCGGTCGCCAGAACTTCCGGCTTGCGGCTATCCCACCACTCCCGGAAGCCGGCAAAATACCCGGCATACACCGGCGGAATGTCCTCAATGCCGAACTTGGCGTAGTTCTCCACCGCATTGTGGATAGCCGTGCCGCGCTTTGCGGCCTTGTTCAGAACCTCCGGGTCCACCGTGCTGTAGAAGTCACTGGACAGCGGCTTCATCAGGGTGGTCACGCTGGGTACTTCCAGCCCGTTCAGGTAGTAGAGATGCCGTTCTTCCTCAAATGTCAATTCCGGGAACTGCGGAATTTCGGGCTTCACGCATTCGTTGCTCACGTTGCTTTTCTCCCTTCAGGTTGATTGCCAACCGCATATAGTAGTCGGTCAGCTCGGTTTCGTACAGAAGTGGAAGGTAGCTCTCCGGCTGCTCTGCCAGCTCACATTTGCGCCGGGCATACCAGAGAACGCTGGTGGCTACCACATCCGGGATTTTGAATCCCAGCGCTGTTTCCGCCGCCTGCCGTGCTTCTGCCAGCTTATCGGCACTCATGCCTTTTCCGCGAGTCTGCGGTGGATTTCCTGAAGCAGATCATCGGTTGGAATCTTGCTCAAGTCCAGACCGGCCTCAGAGTCCTCAAAGAGGATAGAGGGGGCCTTCAAAGCGGGGCGGATGCCGTACGAGTAGGAGCAGTAGTTGCTGTCCCAGTCGCCATTGGAGAAGACGTACAGGGCGAGATCACCGTCCGACTTGCTGGGACCGCTCCAACCGGTCGCCAGCCAGCACCACCGCTCCGCATTGGGGATGATGTCAGCGTACTCGCGAGCTTCATCCAGTGTAAGCGGCGCAGCCTTCACCGACAGCTTCCCATAGCAGCCGGAACCGTCCAGCGTGGTCAGGTCGATCTCGCGGGGGATGAGCTTGGCGTTGTCGAGACCCCTCTTGCCCATGTCCTCCAACCACTTATCCACGGCCTTCTTCAGGTCGCTCTCTGCGTAGTTGTTGGAGCTGCCAAATTCAGAAGCACCAACCGATTCCAGCGCCAGCAGGAACAGGCTGTCCGGCAGGCTACCACGACGCTCAACATCCAGCACCACAAATCTGGTTCCGGCCAGCGTAACGATGTCACCCGGCTCGTGCAATACTGCGTACTTTTTCATGTTTCGTTCCATCCTTTCTTACCGGCGATGCAAACACGCCGATATTCAATCTGCCGATTTTCTTCATGGCTTCGTCGAGTTCTCTTGCGGTTGTGATGCCATATTCTTCTGCCAGCAGCTTCTTCAGCGTTTGGATGTCAGCCATCGTCTGCGCCTCCGTTCAGGAGCTTGGAGCCAATGAGCTTCAATTCCCGCGCCGCCCGAATCAGTCCGTCGAGGTAGTCGAGGATTTCGGTCAGGTCTGCCCACTCATCCTTGGAGATGATGCCATCTGCCGTGATGTCGATGAGCTTTTCCTTGACCTGCTCGATGTCACCCTGCCGGAGCTGCTTCAGCAGCTTCATAGTCGTACGCTCTACCGAGGCAATTTCAGGGGACGGCATTTCGAGGCTCTTTCCGATAAGGCATTCCGACGAACAATACCACGCCATCAGCTCCGGTGCATTGTAGATGTCTGCCATCAGCACCACCTTATCCACCGGGATGACCTTCGTATTGCCCAGCTCGTAATCCGCAAGGCTCGAGACCGAGATTCCGAGCAGTTCCGCAGCGCCTTCACGGCTACCGAGCTTATCGTTGTGCTTTGCGGCCTCTTTCCTACACCGGAAGCACTGGTTTTCACAGGCTTTTGCGGCATCGCGTCCCATTTTCTTTGCCCCCTTGATGCGTTATACTTTAGACATCAGCAAACCGCTATGCGTATACTTACCCTTTCGGTAAGTTATCGTCGAAAAAAATAGCGTTGACCTGATCGCTGGTCAGGTCAAGCGCCTTGGCGACAATGCTCATTTCCTCATTGGAGAACTCGACTTCTCCGCGCTCCTTCTTGGAGTAGGTAACAAGCGATTTGCCGATCAATTCGGCCATGTTCTTCTGGGTCTTTCCCTTCTCGACCCGGATGCCCTTGAGCTTGGAGCTATTCATCCGCTCACCCCCTTTCCGTGTCTTCATTATAGCTTACCAATATGGTATATGTCAATCTTAAAATGATAATTTTGGTAAGTTTTGTTTACTCTTTGACAAGTATGTTATAAACTTGGTAAGTAAGCTACATTGGGAGGTATCACTATGTACAGCAAAGCCATGTTCGCCAAACAGTTCAAAGAACTCATCGACAAGCGCGGCCTCACGCAGCGTGCTGTCGCAGAACGTATCAACACGACGGAGACTACCATCTCACGTTATGTTTCCGGCGATAGAACGCCGAACATCGAGACCGCTGTGGAGCTGGCCTCTGTGCTGGGCGTGACGCTGGACGTTTTGGTCGGTGCCGATCTGCCCGCCGCAAGCCGTACGCCGCCCGATGTCAACATCTTAGTCGCCTGCTACGAGAAGGCGTCCATCGCAGACCGGCAGGTTTTGTGGTCGCTGCTCGACCGCTATATGACCCCAGAGCAGCGGGTCATCATAACGTCCATGCAACATGAGGAAAAAGCCGACGTAGGCTGATACGGGTTGACTTTTCGAGGAGGTGAAAATCATGACGAAGCAATGTACCGGGGACGAGCTTATCGTCTTCGATGATATGCCCATTGGTAAATCCTTGAGCGACTACTGGCGTTGGAACGCCTCAGACCTGCTCAACAACACCCTGCGGGGCTCCTACTGCGAGTTCATCGTATCGGCCGCGCTGGGCGTTGATCTGAGCGGGACCAACGATGACTGGACTCCCTACGACATCTCTTTCCCCTACAACTGGGTATGTAATGGCGAGTCCCGCGATAAAGTGCGCATCGAGGTCAAGAGTTGCGCATATCTTCAGGCATGGCGGCAGGGCGATGGAAGACTATCCAGCATCCAGTTCAGCATCCGGCCAACGAGAGCTTGGGACTCCATCAGTGGCTATGCCGAGGAGGTTAAGCGGCAATCTGACGTGTATGTGTTCTGCCTCTATACGGAGACCGTGCGGGAACGGGCCAACCCGTTGGTGTTGGATGGATGGGACTTCTACATCGTGCCGACTCATATTCTGGACGAGCAGTGCGGCCCTCAGAAGACCATCTCGCTTACTATGCTGCAAAAGCTGGACCCATACCTTGCAGACTATGGCAGCATCCGTGATGCCGTTGTCGATTCCCTGAATGTGTACCCCCCCCCCCGACATTTTGCATAGTTTCTATCATTCCTTTTTGTGCATAACAGAAAAGCAGCCCCGCACTACGCACGGAGCTGCTTTTTCTTCAGCTATCATTATCTTCTGGAGGTTTCGCAATGGGCTATGTGACGAAGAAGGCGGCGCAACGCTTTGAGGAAAAGAAAGCCGCCATATACGTTCGAGTCTCAACGCAGTATCAGGTTGACCGGGCTAGCCTGCCCGTCCAGAGAGAAGAACTCATCAACTATGCAAAATATGCCCTCGGCATCTCGGACTATGTGATTTTCGAGGATGCAGGCTACTCTGCCAAAAATACCGACCGTCCAGACTATCAGCAGATGATGGCCCGAATGAGGACCGGCGAGTTCTCTCACCTGCTGGTCTGGAAAATCGACCGTATCAGCCGTAACCTTCTGGACTTTTCCGTCATGTACGCCGAGCTGAAAGAGCTTGGCGTGGTCTTCGTGTCGAAGAACGAACAATTCGATACCAGCTCCGCGATGGGCGAAGCCATGCTCAAAATCATCCTGATCTTTGCGGAACTGGAGCGCAAAACAACCTCTGAGCGAGTCAGCGCCGTCTTCGTGTCCCGCGCCAATGATGGCATCTGGAACGGCGGCAAGGTTCCCTACGGGTACTCCTACGACAAAGAGAGCAAGACCTTCTCCATCGCCGAGGACGAGGCCAAAATCGTCCGTCTGATCTACTCCCTGTACGAGTCCGAAAAGTCCATTGTCCGGGTTGCTCGGATTATGAATGAGCGTGGCCTGAAATCCCGCGCTGGAAGCGACTGGAGTCCGACCACCGTCCACACGATTCTTTCTAGTCCATTCTACTCTGGAACGTATCGGTACAATTACCGCGACGAGTCCAACGCAAAGCGTTTCCGCGAAAAGGGCAAGGACGAATGGGTATTGGTCGAGAACCACCACCCGGCCATTGTGTCCCCTGAACGGCAGGCTGCTGTCGGTGTCATTCTGGAAAGCAAGCACTACAACAAGAATGCCACCTATCAGCGAAAAAACGTCCACGTCTTCGCCGGGCTGCTCACCTGCGGCTGCTGCGGCTCCACGATGGCTGCAACCACCGATAAGGTCCGGGCAGACGGCTGGAGACCATCTATGTACATCTGCTCCCGGCGACGCAAATCCGAGGACTGCACCAACAAGTACGTCTCCGATGTGACCCTCGGCCCATTCGTACTGAACTTCTTCGCCAACCTGATAAAAGCATCCAACTCCTTCGGCAGAACGACATCCATCGAAACATTGGAGAAGAAGCTGCTGCGTGGCGAAGCGCTTTCCCATGTTGACCACATCGAGCGTCCGGGCCTCGAAGAACTATACAACCACCTGCGCAGCGGCTTTGACGAGAAGTGCTTTGAATCTCCTACCATCGCGGCCACGGAGTCCAGCGCGGACTTGAGCGAACGCGATCTGCTGCTCTCCGAGAAGCGTCGGCTTGAGCGCGCCCTCAACCGCCTGAAGACCATCTATCTCTACGGAGATGATGAGATGGCAAGCAAAGACTTCAACATCGAGCGTGAGCGAATCACCAAAGCTCTCAGCGAGGTAGACTCCCGCATCAATGAGCTGGACATCGCCAATGCCTTCGACCTGTCGCTTTCCGATGAGGCATTCATGCAGAAGGCCAGCCAGTTCATCCTGACCCAGCAGCTCTTGGACAAGCGCTATGTGAACTACGAGCGTTTCATCCGCAAAATCGACCCCAAAATCGTCAAGGATTTCCTCAACGAAACGGTCTCAAACTTTTGTATAAAAGACGGCCTTACCACCTCAATTTTGCTCAAAAACGGCATTGAACTACGATTTTCGTACAAAACTGCCGAATAAGAAAAAAGTCCAGAAACCCGCATGGCTTCTGGACTTTTTCGTTACTTTTTATCTTCCGGGTCGTTCCCGCCTCGTATAAACATCGCATCGCCAAAGCTGAAGAACCGATATTTCTGTTCGACAGCTACCTTGTAGGCAGCCATCGTCTTTTCGTAGCCATACAGCGCCGACACCAGCATGATGAGGGTGCTTTCGGGCAGATGGAAGTTGGTGATAAGGCCGTCGATGCAGTTGAACTTGACACCGGGATAGAGGAAGATGTCGGTGTTGCCGCTGCAGGCTTTGATCTCGCCGTACTTGGCGGCGACAGCTTCCAGCGTGCGGCAGCTGGTGGTGCCTACGGCGATGACACGATGGCCTGCGGCCTTGGTATCATGGATGAGCTTTGCAGTCTCCTCGCTGACGGAGTACCACTCGCTGTGCATCTTGTGGTCGGCGATCTCGTCTTCCTGCACGGGGCGGAAGGTACCGAGGCCGACATGGAGCGTCACCTCGGTGATGTTGACGCCCTTGGCGCGGATGGTATCCATCAGCTCTGGCGTGAAGTGGAGGCCGGCTGTGGGAGCGGCAGCGCTGCCCAGCTCCTTGGCGTAGACGGTCTGATACTGGCTCTGGTCGTCCAGCTGCTTGGTGATATAGGGCGGCAGAGGCATCTTGCCGAACTCGTCCAGCTTCTCGTAGAGGGTCTCAGTATCGTAGTAGAAGGTGACGAACTTATTGCCGTCTTCCAGCGTCTCGTCCACGATGGCCGTCAGGCTGCCGTCGCCAAAGCTGACCTTGGTACCGGGCTGCATCCGCTTGCCGGGCTTTGCAAGGCACTCCCACTGGTCGCCCTTCACCTGCCGCAGGAGCAGCAGCTCGCAGACAGCGCCGGTGGGCTGCTTGATGCCTACGATGCGGGCGGGCAGGACTTTGGAGTTGTTGACTACCAGCAGGTCGCCCGGCTCGAGGTATTCGGGCAGGTCGTGGAAGATGCGGTGCTGGATGCTGTCGTCTTTCTGGCTCAGGACCATCAGACGGGCCGCATCACGGGGGGATGCAGGCTCCTGTGCAATGAGTTCTTTGGGTAAATCATACCAAAAATCTTTTTTTAACATAGTTAGCATTTGCCTTTCCGATGATTGACACGAATGCCGTATCAATGTTATCATAAAATCTGTATAGCGGTATCTATTATATTGCATAGACGTCTGCTTTGCAAGCAGAGTCTTATGCGAATTGGCTTTTTTTGAAAGGAAAGGTGCTGGAAATGGATAAACAATATAAAGTGGGCGTCGTCGGTGCCACCGGTATGGTAGGCCAGCGTTTTGTTACTCTGCTCGAAAATCATCCCTGGTTCAAGCTGACGACTCTGGCCGCTTCCGGCCGGAGCGCCGGCAAGATCTATGAGGAGGCTGTCGGTTCTCGCTGGGCCATGACCACCCCGATGCCGGAGAGCGTCAAGAAGATGGTGGTGCTGGATGCATCCAAGGTGGAGGAGGTCGCCTCTCAGGTGGACTTTATCTTCTGCGCCGTCAATATGCCGAAGGACGAGATCAAGGCTCTGGAAGAGGCTTACGCCAAGGCAGAATGCCCCGTCGTCTCCAACAACAGCGCAAACCGCTTCACTCCGGATGTGCCGATGGTCGTGCCTGAGATCAACGCCGACCACATCGACATCATCCCCGCTCAGCGCAAGCGCCTGGGTACCAAGCGCGGCTTCATCGCCGTCAAGTCCAACTGCAGCCTGCAGAGCTATGTCCCTGCCCTGCACCCCCTGATGAAGGATTTCGGCGTCAGCAAGGCTCTGGTCTGCACCTATCAGGCCATTTCCGGTGCCGGCAAGACCTTCGACCGGATGCCTGAGATCATCGACAACGTCATCCCCTACATCGGCGGCGAGGAAGAAAAGAGTGAGCGTGAGCCTCTCAAGCTGTGGGGTCATATTGAGGGCGACCACATCGTCAACGCCGAGAAGCCTGTCATTACCGCTCAGTGCTTCCGTGTGCCTGTCTCCGACGGTCACACCGCCGCTGTCTTCGTGAGCTTTGATAAGAAGCCCAGCAAGGAAGAGATCCTCAAGGCCTGGGCCGAGTTCCGCGGCCCCGCACAGGAGCTGGACCTGCCCAGCGCACCCAAGCAGTTCCTCCACTACTTCGAAGAAAACGACCGTCCCCAGCCCAAGCTGGACCGCAACACCGAACACGGCATGGCCGTCTGCATCGGTCGTCTGCGTGAGGACACTCTGTTTGATTACAAGTTCGCCTGCATGAGCCACAACACTCTGCGCGGCGCTGCTGGCGGCGCAGTGCTGCTGGCTGAGCTGCTGGCAGCCAAGGGCTATTTTGACTGATCTGCGCACTTTTTGAACTTCAACGCGCTGCAAAGGAGTTTTTTGCTATGAAGAATCCTGTTTTTACTGGTGCGGGTGTTGCCATCATCACCCCGATGTACGAGGACGGCAGCATTAATTTCGATGAGCTGGGCCGCATCGTTGAGGATCAGATCGCCCGCGGCACCGACGCCATCGTCATCTGTGGCACCACCGGCGAGTGCTCTACCATGACCGACGAGGAGCAGCTGGCCGCCATCAAGTATACCGTGGACCTCGTGAACCATCGTGTGCCTGTCATCGCCGGTGCCGGTTCCAACGATACCGACCACGGCTGTGCTCTGGCTGCAAAGTCTGCCGCCTGCGGCGCAGACGCTCTGCTGCTGGTGACCCCCTACTACAACAAGACCTCTCAGGCTGGCCTTGTCGCCCACTTCACCGCAATGGCAGAGGCCGGCGGCATTCCGGTCATCCTGTATAACGTGCCTTCCCGCACCGGCCTGAACATCGCCCCCGAGACGGCCAAGGAGCTGAGCAAGCACCCGCTCATCAACGGCATCAAGGAAGCCTCCGGCAATATCGGTCAGGTGGCAAAGATTGCGGCCCTCTGCGGCGACGAGCTGAACATCTACTCCGGCAACGATGACCAGGTGGTCCCCCTGCTGTCCCTGGGCGGCAAGGGCGTCATCAGCGTCGTCTCCAATGTCAAGCCTGAGCTTGTTCACAACTGCTGCAAGGCATGGTTCGACGGTGATACCGCCAAGGCCCGCGAGCTGCAGCTGGAGATGCTGCCCCTGTGCGATGCGCTCTTCTGCGAGGTCAACCCCATCCCGGTCAAGTACGCCATGAACGTGCTGGGCTGGGAGGCTGGTGAGTGCCGACTGCCCCTCGTGGAGCCCGGCGACGCACACAAGGAGCAGATCGAGCAGGCTCTGCAGGCTGCAGGTCTTATCAAGGAATAAACGATTTTATGTGCAAATGCCCGGCGAGACAGGTCTCCGGGCATTTGCCGTATGATAAAAAAGAGGATAATAACAATGACGGATATTATCATTCAGGGCATCGGCGGCAGGATGGGCCATGTGCTGTGCGAGATGATCGCCCAGCGTGAGGATTGCCGCGTCGTGGCCGGCATCGACATGAAGGACGGCGAGATGAACGGCATTCCCGTGTACGACAGTCTGGACAAGCTGGACGGCAAGGGCGACGTCGTCATCGACTTCAGCGCTCCGGCAGCGGTCGAAAAGGCTCTGCCCTACTGTGAGGCTCACAAGCTGCCCATCGTGGTCTGCACCACCGGCCTTTCCGAGGAACTGCAGCTGAAGATCGTCCAGCTCTCCCGCAGCATCCCGGTGTTCAAGAGCGCCAATATGTCCATGGGCATCAACGTCCTGTCCGAGCTGTGCAAGCGTGCATCGGCCATTCTGGGCGCAAACTACGACATCGAGATCGTTGAGCAGCACCATCACAACAAACTGGACGCTCCCAGCGGCACGGCTCTGATGCTGGCTGACGCCATCAACGAAGAGAACGACGGCGCATACCACTATGTTTATGACCGTTCCGCTGTCCGCCAGAAGCGCGACCCCAAGGAGATCGGCATCAGCGCCGTGCGCGGCGGCAGCATCGTGGGCGACCACGAGGTGCTGTTCTGCGGCCCGGACGAGGTCATCACCCTCCGCCATACGGCATATTCCCGCAATATTTTTGCAAATGGTGCAATAAATGCTGCCGTTTATCTTGCAAAAAAGGAGCCCGGCCTGTACAATATGAGTAACATGATCGCAGAGATGTAAGCTTTTCTGCGCATGGCATCATAAGGCACGGTATCGTGCGTCAGGAGACCAGCCTATGGCCAAGCACACAGCCCCTCCCCGCCGTCGGCATTCCGCGCAAAAGCACACCTCGCATAAGGGCGTCACCCTGTACACACTGGGGGTCCTGCTGGTAGCTGTATCGGTGCTGCTCTCTCTGCGCTTCTGGCCCCGCCGCATCGTGGATGCAGTTCCTCCGGCAGCGGAGGTGGAGTCCCCTGCTGTTTCGGAGGAGCTTGCCGTGCCTGAGCCGCAGCCTGTCGTCACGACATTGCGCTTCTCGGCTACAGGGGACAACCTCATTCATGAGCCCATCTATTCACAGGCCGCCCGGCGGGCTGCAGAGAGCAAAGGATACAGCTTCGATTACTGCTATAGGAATCTGCTCGATTTCTATGCACAGCAGGACATCAACTGGATCAATCAGGAAACGCTCTGCAGCAAAGAGCTTGCGCCCTCTACCTATCCCTGCTTCTCGACCCCCGGCGAGTGCGCCGAAGCGCTTTACCGGGCAGGCTTCCGGGTGTTCAGCCTCTCGAACAATCACACCTACGATAAGGGAGCTGCGGGCATTGCCGCCACCCTCCGATTCTGGGAGACGATGCCTGAGGATGTGATCACCACCGGCCTGTGGAAGGGCGAGGCGGACTATGGCCGCATCCCCATCCAGACAGTAGACGGCGTAAAGATCGCGTACCTTTCCTACACCGAGCACACCAACGGCATCCCCCGGAACAGCAAGATGGCCGCAAACATCATCTACACCAGCCAGCAGGATGTCATGGAACAGCAGGTGCGGGCAGCCCGGCAGGAGGCCGATTTTGTGGTAGTCGGCGTACACTGGGGCGTCGAGGACAGTCACAACATCACACAGGCGCAGCGCACCTTAGCTCAGTCTCTGGCCGACTGGGGCGCGGATGTGATCATCGGAACCCACCCGCACGTCCTGCAGGACGCCGAATGGCGCACCGCAGCCGATGGGCGGAACGTATTTGTGGCCTATTCGCTGGGAAATTTCCTGAGTACCCAAAGCAAGCCTGACCAGCTCATCGGCGCGGTCTTGACGTTGGATCTGGAGCAGACCACCGAGCCGGACGGCAGCGTCCATTGCGCAGTGCGCGGCCCGGAGCTCCATGTGACAGTGACCCACTATGACGCCGGAAAGTCTAACGTCCGCACGTATCTGTTCCGGGATTACACGCCGGAGCTTGCACAGGCCCATGGCGTCCGCGCCGCGTATCCTTCTTTTGGGTACGATTACATCCGCCAGACGGCACAGACCTACATCAACAGCGAATTTTTGGAGCTTGCATAAAGCTTGTATCAGAACGCCCGATGGGCAGAATGGAGTGTTTACTATGTACGGTGTATCCAAAATCAATATTGAGCCGAGCCTGATGATGATCAGTGTGCAGGACGCCGAGTTCAAGGGCAACACGATGGCACGTTATCTGCAGATCTTCGCCGACACTGGCGTCGTGGTGGATATGATCAGCCAGAGCGCTCCCCACGGCACCAGCATGGACTTCAGCTTCACGGCTTCCAACAGCGACCTGCCGCTGGTCATGAAGGCCATCTCTGCGGCAAATCTGGACAAGGACGCCAAGGCTTCTCCCCTCATCAGCGTGGGCTACTCCAAGCTGAATCTCTTCGGTGAGGAGATGGTCACCAGCTGTGGCGTCGCCGCCCGCGCCCTGAATGCTCTGGCGATGGCAGGCATCGAAGTTCTGCTCATCACCACCAGCGATTTGGACATTTCCCTTCTGGTCCGTTCGGAGAACGAGGACGCAGCCTATGAGGCCCTGAAAAAGGCTTACGAACTGTAACAACGATATTAAGCAGCACCCGTGTCTGATAAAACAGGCATGGGTGCTGTTGCAACAAAAGACCCGGCGGGTCTCCCCTCTGCGGAGAGAAACCAGCCGGGCCTTTTTATTTTATCAGAAGATTTACAGGCTCACCTTGTGGTAGACCTTCTTGCCTTTCTTGATGACGATGCCCTTGGACAGCTGCTCAGCAGTGAAGCTGACCGTGGGAGCAGCGACCTTCTCGCCGTCCACCAGAACACCGCCCTGCACGACGAGACGGCGGGCCTCACCGTTGGAAGCAGCCAGACCAGCCTTGACCATCAGGGTCAGGATGCCGATGGAGCCGTCGGTCAGGTCAGCCTCGGTCAGCTGAGTGTTGGGCATATGCTCAGCATCACCGGAAGCACCGCTGAACAGGGCGCGGGCTGCATTCTGGGCCTTGGCGGCCTCTTCTTCGCCGTGGACCATCTTGGTCAGCTCGAAAGCGAGGATCTCCTTGGCCTCGTTGAGGCGCTGGTCCTTCCAGGTGCTCATCTCGTCGATCTGCTCCAACGGCAGGAAGGTCAGCATACGGATGCACTTCATGACATCCGAATCGCCGACGTTGCGCCAGTACTGGTAGAACTCGAAGGGGCTGGTTTTGTTGGGGTCGAGCCAGACGGCGTTACCAGCGGTCTTGCCCATCTTCTTGCCCTGAGAGTCGGTCAGCAGGGTGATGGTCATAGCATAAGCATCCTTGCCCAGCTTGCGGCGGATAAGCTCGGTGCCGCCCAGCATATTGCTCCACTGGTCATCGCCGCCGAACTGCATGTTGCAGCCGTAATGCTGGAACATGTAGTAGAAGTCGTAGCTCTGCATGATCATGTAGTTGAACTCGAGGAAGGACAGGCCCTTCTCCATGCGCTGCTCATAGCACTTGGCGCGCAGCATGTTGTTGACGGAGAAGCAGGCGCCCACGTCGCGCAGCAGCTCGACGTAGTTCAGATTCAGCAGCCAGTCGGCGTTATTCAGCATCAAAGCCTTGCCGTCGGAGAAGTCGATGAACTTCTCCATCTGCTTCTTGAAGCAGGCGGCGTTGTGGGCGATGTCCTCCTTGGTCAGCATCTTGCGCATATCGGTGCGGCCGGAGGGGTCGCCGATCATGGTGGTGCCGCCGCCGATGAGGGCGATGGGCTTGTTGCCTGCCATCTGCAGACGCTTCATCAGGGTCAGGGCCATGAAGTGGCCGGCAGTCAGGCTGTCGGCGGTGCAGTCGAAGCCGATGTAGAAGGTGGCCTTGCCGTTGTTGATGAGGTCGATGATCTCGTCATCGGTGATCTGAGCAACGAGGCCGCGGGCCTTGAGTTCTTCGTACAGAGTCATAAATATTTCCTCCTGTTTGTCGGGCAGAGGGAAAATAAAACACCCCCTGCCAAAATAAATTTGGCAGAGGGCGATAAAATTCGCGGTACCACCTCTGTTTGCCGCCTCTTCACAGAAACGGCCTCACGAGTGCGCACCCCAGAGTAGAGTGACACTCCTGCGTTTGTAACGCTCGCACGCGGCACAGCCTACTATTCGTTCAGCCTGCAGCTCAGGGACGTATTTCGCCTGCGTCTCTGCAGCCCCTTTCACCAGCCGGGGCCTCTCTGGGCAGAGCGCATCAGGGTACTCGGTTCCCATCTTCGCCTTTCAACGAGATTCAGTTTAGCACATCCCTGCCGGAATGTCAAGCGCTGGCTTTTTTCTTATTTTTCTGCGTTCCGGCCCAGCATTTCCCGGGCATTGGCCAGCGAAAGCTCTGTGACATGGTCGCCGGAGATGAGGCGGGCCAGCGCCTCTACACGGCCATTCTCGTCCAGCGGGTGTATCTCAGTATAGGTACGCTCGTTCGTGATATTTTTCTGGATAAGCAGATGGCAGTCGGCCAGCGCAGCGATCTGTGCGGTATGAGTGATGCAGAGGATCTGATGGCCCTCGGCGCTCTGACGCAGTACCTCGCCGATACGGCTGGCTGCTTTGCCCGATACGCCGCTGTCGATCTCGTCGTAAATAACGGTCGGCACAGCGTCCTTATCAGCCATTGCGTTTTTAATGGCAAGGGTAATACGGCTCAACTCACCGCCCGAGGCGATCTTTGCCAGAGGCTTCGGGGCTTCGCCGGGGTTTGTGGAGATATAGAACTCGATGCTGTCCTGTCCATGGCTGGCCAGCGGCCCGCGCGAATGGCGAAGCGTCATCCGCACGCCCGGCATGTTCAGGAAGTCCAGCGTACCAGAGATGCGCTTGTTCAGCTCATCAAAAGCTTTCAGACGGGTCTGGGTCAGGGCTTCGGCCTTTTCCCGCGCAAGGGTGTAAAGGCGGCGCTGCTCTTTCTGCAAGTGCTCTACCCTCTCCTGCGAGGACTGTATCATCTCAAGTTCTTTCCGCGCCCGTTCGCCAAAGGCAAGGATGTCCTCTACGGTGTCTCCGTACTTCCGCCGGAGCTTATAGATAAGGTCGATGCGCTGCTCGATCTCGTCCAGCTCTGCGTCGTTGGTGTCATAGGCGTCCAGACGGCCAATGAGGTCTGCGGCGACGTCCTTTGCGGTGTAATAAAGGTCGAGCAGCTGGCCCGCACCGGCAGACAGCTCTCCGTCGAGCTGTGCCGCTGCGTCCACAGCGTTGGAGGCTTCGCCCAGAAGGTCAACAGCCCCCGGGGCCTCGTCGCCGCCCGAGAGCAGCGCGTAACACTGTGCGATACGGTCCCGGATGGTGGAAGCATTTGCCAGCACTTTGCGGCGGCTTTCCAGCGTCTGCTCCTCCCCTGCCGTCAGGTCGGCATCGTCGATCTCCTGTACCTGATAGCTCAGCAGGTCGATACGGCGCTGCTTTTCGCTCTCGTCGGTTATCATGGCGTCCAGCGTCTTTTTGACGCCGACCAGTTCCCGGTAGATGGCATAATACGCCTGATATTCAGCACTGTTCTGGGCGTAAGCATCCAGAATGCCCTCATGACGGGCCGGGTTCAGCAGGCCCACGGAGTCGTGCTGACCGTTGATGTTGATAAGCCCGCCGCAAAGCTCCCGCAGGACGGCGGCAGTGGCCGGCATCCCGTTGATACGGCAGGTGCTCTTGCCCTCGGCGGTGATCTCACGGCTGAGCAGCAGGGCCTCCGAGCGCTCATAGCCTGCCTTTTCGAGGCTGTCGAGAACAGCAGGCGGCACGTCCTCGAACGCGGCCCGGATGACGGCCTTGGCCGCGCCGGTGCGCACGAGATCCTTGGAAGTGCGGTTGCCAAGAATGGCGTTGATGGAGTCGATAAGGATGGATTTGCCTGCGCCCGTCTCACCGGTCAGGACGTTGAGGCCCTTTTCGAAATGGACGTTTGCTTTCTGGATAACTGCAACATTTTCGATTTGCAGGCTGCTCAGCATAGTTTCACTCCCGCGTTTATTTCTGCCCGATATGACGGGTCAGTTCCGAACAGATGGTCTTTGCGTCCCGCTCCGAACGGGCCACGATAAGGAATGTATCGTCGCCGGAAAGCGTACCGACGACATTCTTCCATTTCAAGGCGTCGAACACCTCACAGGCAGCGTTCGCCATGCCGGAGTAGCACTTCACCAGCACGACATGTCCGGCAAAATCCACCCCCAGCACAGACTCGTGGAATATCGTCTCAAATCGGCCCTGCATCTTGGGGTTGAGGCTTTCGTTGTGGCTGGAAACATAGCGGTAGCCGTCGGCGGTGGCAGCTTTGACGAGGCACAGCTCCCGGATGTCCCTGGAAATGGTAGCCTGTGTCACCTCGAAGCCCTCCTGGCGCAGATGCTCGAGAAGTACCTCCTGTCGGCTGATGGGATGTTCCTGAATGAGGCGGAGGATCGTCTGCTGACGTTCCGTCTTGCCTTTTGCCTCAGCTGGATTGTTTCGGCCCATATTCCTTGCCTCCTCTTGTTATTATCTCCGGCTGCGCAGCTTCTGGTCGATGGCCTGAAACTGGTCCGCCCTGCTGAAGGTGACGAGCTGTACGATCTGATCAGAGAGGCGTATCTCCGCCGTCGAGCCGGCACTGAGCGGATATTCCGCTGCGCCGTCGCAGCTCAGGAACACTTCGTTGTCGATGACCTGCCCCACACAGATGTTTATTTTGCGCTCCTGAGCAAAGACCATCGCAGGGCTGGTCAGACTGTGGGGACAGATGGGAGTGACGACGATGCCCTTGGTCTGCGAGTCCAAGATCGGCCCGCCGGCCGCCAGCGAATAGGCTGTGGAGCCTGTAGGGGTCGCCACGATGACGCCGTCACCACGGTAATGCTCTACGAGGATGTCGTCGCAGTAGATGCTGAAGTCGATGGCCTGCTGCAGGCGGCCTTTCGTCACGACCACATCGTTGAGGGCATGGCCTTCCCAGCCATCCTCGCCCAGCACCCGCACATAGAGCAGCATCCGGCTGTCCAGCATATATTCTCCCCGCACCAGAGCGGCGAGTTTTTCTTCCATTTCATCCACCTCACAGGTAGCGAGGAAGCCGCAGCGTCCGATGTTAATGCCGAGGATGGGTTTTTGATATTGCAGCGTAAAATTTGCCTCGTGCAGGATGGTTCCATCACCACCGATGGTCAGGATGACATCGGTGCGCGGAAGGCATTCTTCCAAAGGAAGGTACTGTACGCCTTCCACGTAGCAGGACTCTTTCAGGTCATCCCGCATCAGGACGACAGCTTCCTGCATCAGCAGGAGCTGCGCTGCCCGGCGGGCAGTGTCAGCAGCCTGTTCCTTTCCGGGGTTTGGCGAAATGTAAACAGTCATAGGGCGGTTTATTCCTCCGTCTCCCAGCAGATTTACTTATCCAGAGAACTGTGGCTTGCCGCTACGACCTGCTCGGCAACAGAATCATCCAGCACACCGGGCTGTTCGCTCTTCTGGACGAACATCAGGTACTCAATGTTGCCCTCAGGGCCTTTGACGGGGCTGAAATCCAGTCCGCGCACGACGAAACCGTTTGCAGCGGCATAGCCCATCGCATTGTGGAGCACTTCGCGGTGGGTGGCAGGGTCGCGGACGACACCGTTTTTACCCACCTTCTCGCGGCCAGCCTCGAACTGAGGCTTGACGAGGCAGACACCCATTGCGTCGGGCGTCGTGATAGCCTGCGCCACCGGGAAGATATGATACAGTGAGATAAACGACACATCTACGCTGAAAAATTCAATAGGCTCTGCCAGCATATCCAGCGTGACATTGCGGATGTTGGTGCGCTCCATGTTGACGACGCGCTCGTCGGTGCGCAGGCTCCATGCCAGCTGACCGTAGCCGACATCCACGGCATAGACCTTGACGGCGCCGTTCTGCAGCATACAATCGGTAAAGCCGCCGGTGGATGCACCAATGTCCATACAGACCTTGCCGTTCGGCGTCAGAGGAAAGCACTGCATTGCCTTTTCCAGTTTGAGGCCGCCGCGGCTGACATAGCCGATGTCATGGCCGCGCACCTCGACCTTGGCGTCTTCCTTTATCATCTCGCCGGCCTTGTCCACCTTCTGCTCGTTGACAAAAACGACACCGGCCATGATGAGGGCTTTGGCGCGCTCACGGCTCTGGATCATGCCGTGCTGTACCAGATATTGGTCCAAACGAATTTTCAAAGTGTTTTCTCTCCTTTCGGGTCCGCTTCCCGCACAGCCTCGGCCAGATGTGCGGCATCCAGCCCGGTTGCCTGTTTGATTTGAGGCACCGTCGCGTGAGGCAGGCACAGCTTCTTCACAGCACGGTGGATGTACCGGCCCTGCCAGCCAGCATCCTGCAGGGCGCGGGCAAGGTGTTCGCCGATGCCGCCGCAGGCCACGCACTCTTCGGCCATCAGAACGACGGGATAGGCAGAAAGGTCACGAATCAGTTCTTCCTCAAACGGGAAGATGCGCACCAGCTTATAAACATCGCAGGGGATGCCCTCTTTAGCCAGCAGCTCTGCGGCAGTGAGAACATCTTCTACCTCATCGGCGTAGCTCACCAGTGCGGTCTTTGCACCCGGTGTGAAAATGAGTTTATCGTATTCCTTGCCCGAGCAGCCGTATTTTGCCAGAGCTTTGCTCTCTCCGCCGCGGGGATAACGGATGGCCCGGGGACCCTGCATCTCATGGCTCAGCAGGATGGGAAGCCAGTGCCGCAGTTCTTCGTAGTTCGAAGGCGAATAGATGGGCATTCCGGTCTGGCTGAGAAAAGCCGGGTCGTAGATGCCCTGGTGCGTCTCACCGTCTCCGGGGACGAAACCTGCACGGTCCACCGCGAAGACGACATTTTCATGCAGAAGGTTGACGTCATGGATGATCTGGTCGTAGCTGCGCTGCAGGAAGGTCGAATAAATGCAGACCACCGGCAGCATCCCCTTGCTGGCCAAACCAGCTGCAAAGGTCACGGCATGCTGTTCGGCCATGCCGACATCGAAGAAGCGTTCCGGATGGGCATGACTGAAAAACTGCAGACCTGTGCCGTATTTCATGGCGGCAGTAATGGCACAGAGGGTCTTGTCGGTGTCTCCGGCGGCGCTGAGCGTCCGGCCAAAGGCATTCGAGAACGACTCTGCCGGAGCGACCTCGGGGTCAGGGATGCCGGTCAGGTCGAACTTGGAAACGCCATGGTAATTGCCGGGGTTCGACTCAGCGGGCGCATAGCCCTTGCCCTTTTTCGTCACGACATGGAGCAATGTCGGCCCGGGCTGAGCACAGACAGTCTGGAAAATGCGTTCCAGTTCCGGCTCGTCGTGGCCGTCGATGAGTCCAAAATAGTGAAACCCCATATCCTCGAACATCGTGGAATGGTACATGGCCCGGCGAATTGCTTTTTTGCTGTTCTGAAGAGCGCTTTTGATGGGCGCTCCGATGACAGGCACACCGTTCAGGAAACTGTTGACATTTTCCTTGGCCGTAAAATAGCCGTTTGTGGTGCGCAGATGGCCCAGATAGCTTGCCAACGCACCGACATTATGGGAAATGGACATTTTATTATCGTTAAGGATGACCAGGAGATTGTCCAGCTTTCCGATATTGTTCATCCCCTCGTAGACCATGCCGCCGGTGAACGCACCGTCGCCGATGATGGCCACCACATGGCCCGGCTCCCCTTTCAGTTTTTTGGCCCATGCGATGCCGATGGCAACAGAAAGAGCCGTATTGCCATGTCCGGCGATAAAAGCGTCATGGGCGCTCTCATTGGGATTCGGAAAGCCCGAAAGTCCGTCCAGCTGCCGCAAGGTGCCAAAGCGCTTATACCTCCCGGTCAGGAGCTTATGGGTGTAGCACTGATGTCCTACGTCAAACACGAAAGCGTCCTGAGGGGTCTCAAAGACACGATGAAGTGCTACCGTCAACTCGACCGCGCCGAGATTGGAAGCAAGATGTCCGCCTGTTTTGGATACGCTGTCCAGCAGAAACTGACGGATCTCGCCGCAGAGCTGCTGGATCTGCGCGCTGTTCAAGCGCTTCAGGTCACGAGGCTGTGAAATATTCTGAAGCAATGAAGGATGCATAAAATGACCGTCCTCCTCACATTTCAAATTCCTGATGTTTTTTACTTAGACAAGGTGCATGGGATACAGGCAGCCGACCACGATGCCGACGACCATGCCGGCCATGACCTGCAGGGGCGTATGGCCGACCATCTCCTTCAGATGCATATTCTGCAAAAACGGAGAGTTCTTTTCGCTGATGTCGATCCACTCTTCGATCATCTGGTTGAGCACTTTGGCCTGCTCGCCCGTCTCGTGGCGCACACCCATTGCATCGTGCATGGTGATGATGGCGACCACACTGGCCACAGCAAAAATAGCCGAACTGACTCCCTCGCTGCGGGCTGCGGCAATGACCATCGCGCAGACTGTCGCGCTGTGGGCACTGGGCATACCGCCGTCGCCCCACATCCTCTCGAGCTGGAACTTGCCCAGCAGGATAAAGTTGATGATGGTCTTGAGCACCTGTGCAACGAACCAGCCCACGATGGAAACAGTCAATATCTCGTTGACCGAGAACAATTCTTTGATAAATTGCATAGTTTGTTCACCTTCTTGAATTTTATCGCAATCCCACAGCCGACGTCTCAAAAAGCAGCGCATTTGCGATATGTAGTCCTGTGCGATTTCTGAGACGATTTCGGCGCAGAATGCGACCGGCTCAGCTGCGGCGGTTCAGCAGTGTGCGGGCCAGCTGCTCCAAAAACGCACTCTTTTCGCCGAATGCGTCGCGCAGCGCTGTGCAGGTCTCGTCATTCAGCTTTTCCGCCAGCTGCATGGCACCGTCAACGCCGAACAGGGTGACAAAAGTCGTTTTGCCATTTTCGCTGTCGCTGCCAATGGGTTTGCCCAGCTGCTCGGCGGTTCCGGTCACGTCCAGCACATCGTCCACGACCTGGAACACGAGACCGATGCCATAAGCATATGCTTCCAGCGCCTTACGCTGAATCTCATCGGCCTGTGCTGCAGCACCGCCCATCTGGATGGCTGCATTGATGAGTGCGCCGGTCTTGTGGCGGTGGATGAGACGGAGCTGTTCCTCGGTAGCGGCAAGCGCCTCATATTTCAAATCGAGTTCCTGACCGTACACCATGCCTCGGCTGCCTGCACCTGCGCCCAGCGCCTGTGCCGCGTGGACACAGACAGAAGCGGGAGCAGGCGCACCGGCGACTGCCTCGAAAGCCTCGGTCAGCAGGACGTCACCGGCCAGCATCGCGGTGGATTCGCCGAATGCCTTGTGGCAGGAGGGCTTGCCGCGGCGCATATCGTCGTTATCCATGCAGGGCAGGTCATCATGGATGAGCGAATAGCAGTGCAGCATCTCGACTGCGGCTGCAAACTGCTCAGCTGCCTCGGCATTGCCGTGGAGCATATCACACACGGCCAGCACCAGCACAGCGCGAATGCGCTTGCCGCCGCCCAGCAGGCTGTAGCGCGCTGCGCGGCAGACGTCAGATTCCTCAGGCAGATAGCGTTCACACGCCTGGCTCAATGCCTTTTCAGCACGGGCCAGATATTCGTCATACTGCTTTTTATACTCTGCGCTCTCCATAATGGTTCCTCCCTGCAAACTGTTTGCTTTTATTCTTCTGTTTCGGGTCCTGCCTTTTCGCTGCGGGAAGCATCGATCTCTTCCATTTGAAGCGATGCTTTTTCCAGCGCAGCATGGCAGTATTCCATCAGCGAAGCCGCTTCTGCATAGAGCTTGACCGACTCAGAAAGGGTCGTCTCTTCGCTCTGCATCTGGCTCAGGATGGTTTCCAGACGGGCCATGCCGTCTTCAAAGCTTTTGGGTGCTCTCATTCAGTTCCTCCACGGACGTGACCGTACATTCTGCTGTGTGCGCTGCACCGCGCAGGGTGAGCTTATCACCGGTTGCAAGAACATCTGCACTGCACAGCCTGCCTTTGCTGTCATATACCATCGCATAGCCGCGCCCCAGTACCCGGTAGGGGCTGAGCGAGTCGGCCAGTGCTGCGGTGTGGCGCAGCTGCGCCTGCCGCTTCTGAATACAGCTCTGCGCAGCCGCCTCGAGTTCTTTCTGCACTGCGGCAAGCTCTGCCTGCCCATTAGTCAGTTTCCGGCGGGTCAAATCATAGGAAAGCTGCTGCTCAGCCATCATCAGACGACCAGATGCTGCATCCAGACGGCGCTGCATCGCGCTCTGACAGCCCTGTTCCAGCTGGGACAGGGCCCGCAGAAGCTCTGCACGATCCGGCACGGCTAGTTCTGCCGCAGCCGACGGGGTCGGCGCACGGCGGTCCGCCACAAAGTCTAAAATGGTAAAGTCTATCTCATGCCCAATAGCACTGATAAGCGGCACTTTGCAGCGGTAAGCTGCCCGGGCGATGACCTCGGCGTTGAAGACCCAGAGGTCTTCCCTGCTGCCGCCGCCCCGGGCTACGATAATTTCGTCTACCCGACCGCTTTTGTCCAGCTTTCCGATGGCATCTGCGACCTGCTGCGCCGCCTCAAAGCCCTGCACATTGACCGGGCAGAGCAGGAGTTTCGCCGCAGGCCAGCGCCGACCAATGACATTGCGAATGTCCTGCAATGCCGCGCCGGTCTTGCTGGTGACGACGCCGATGCATTTGGGATACGTGGGCAGCGGCTTTTTGTGCTCTACCGCAAAAAGTCCCTCCTGCTCGAGTTTGGCTTTCAGCTGCTCAAAAGCAAGCTGCGCCGCACCAATGCCGTCCGGGAACATCTCGTTGACATAGATCTGGAACGCTCCGTCCCGCTCATAAAGAGTAGCACGACATCGCACGACTACCTTCATGCCCTCTTCCGGGCGGAAGCCCAGCCGCCGCGCATCTGAGCGGAACATCACCGCTTTGACACTGGCGCTGGCGTCCCGGAGAGAAAAATAACAGTGGCCGCTGCGGGCGTTCTGTACGAAGTTTGCGATCTCGCCTCGCAGCGCCAAATCGAACAGGATGTCATTTGCATCCAGCAGCGTCTTGACATACTGGTTCAGGGCCGAGACGGTGATCACTTCAGCCATAGCCCGGCCTCCCGTGCGGCGAGGATAGATACGCCGATGGCGTTGTCACTGGAATACTGGCCGGGTACGAAATACACCTGCGGGAGGCGCTGCTGCACACAGCTGCGAATGATGTCACTGCTCATCACGCCGCCTGCACAGACCACAGCAAGCCCGGGATATTCCTTCTGAGCCGCTTTGGTCATCTTGACCACGGTATCTGCCACGCAGAGCAGGCAGTACTTACAGACATAGGCAGGGCTTTTGCCAGCTGTCAACAAAGCATTGCACTGGTTTTCCAGCCCGGAAAGGCTGCATTCCATGCCTCGGACACTGGATTTCGGTTTTATCGTCACATCACATTCCGCGGCCAGACGAGAGACTTCGACGCCAGCCGGGAATCCAAAGCCCAGCTTGACGCCCACACGGTCCACAGCCTGTCCGGCGTAGAGGTCGGAGCTGGTCCCCAGCGTCTCGATATGCTTCACTTCATCGCAAAGGAGCAGGTCAGTCGTGCCACCGGAAATATGGAACAGCAGTGTTTTCTCGCGGAAGAACTCTTCACCCTTGGCCGCAAACAGTGCCGCCGCCGCATGGCCCTGCTGATGGGTCGTGCGGACGAGCGGGATGCCCCGGGCCAGCGCGAACGCCTCGGCAGCGCTGACGCCCGCCAGAAAACAGGGCATATAACTGCCCTCTACCGGACGGGGCTTTTCCGACACGCCTACGGCACTGATTTTGGTCAAATCGAATTCACCGCTCAGTTCTTTCAGCATCTCAGGCAGAGCGGCTGTGTGGTGAAAAAGGGCGTCGCTCTGGCGCAGCCCAAGCTGGCCCTCCTTCACCGGAAGGAAACGCTTTTTTGCGCAAACAACCTCTCCGGCTGTATCAAAGACAGCCAGAGAGGTTGCATAATTGCTGGTGTCGATGCCCAGCGTATAGCTGCTCACAGCTGCTCAGGCTCTGCGTCCAGACCCTGCTCGCGTGCCACCGTACCCAGCAGACCGTTGACGAACTGATAATCCTCGTCTGCGCCATACTTTTTGGTCAGCTCAACTGCCTCATTGATGACGACGCCAGGCTTTTTCTCGTCGCCGTACAGCATCTCGGCCAGACCCAGACGGAGCACCGTCAGGCTCACGCGGGGCAGACGCTCCATCGTCCAGTTGCGCAGATGGGCGCTGATGAGATCGTCCACCTCTGCGGAATGCTCATAATAAGCCCGCAGCAGGCGCTGGCCAAAAACATCCACCGGATGCTCTTCATCGCACTCGTGGTGGTTGTCCAGAGCCTCCTGCAGGGGAATGTCACCAAAGGTCTGAGAAAATGCCAGCAGAAATGCATTTTCGCGTGCTTCACGACGGGGCAAAATATTTTCCATAATGTTCCTCTCACAGCGGCAAGGCCCTCCCTTTTGCGGGAAGGCCGACCGCAATTCTCTTTTACGTTTTGTTTCTTGGCTCAGGCCTGCGGCTCAGCCGCCGGGGCCAGACCGGCAATGACGAGGTCAACGCGGCTGACCGTGACATTGGTCATGTTCTGGACGGCAGACTTGACGTTTTCCTGCACCTTTTCAGCCACAGCCGGGATGCGCGCGCCAAAGGCTGCTACAATTTCCAGAGTGATCTCTGCCGTGCCGTCCCGCATCTCTACGGTAACGGGCGACTGGACGTTGGCGCGCTCGAGAAGGTCTTTCACCTTCCGGTTCTGCTTGCCGCAGGACACTTCTGCCACGCCCTCGATCTCCAGCGCTGCACAGCGGGCGATCTTGCCGATGACCTCTGTGGAGATCTGCAGACTGCCGCCTTTAAGATCCATGTTCTGTAAATCCATTCTATGGCCCTCCATCCAAAATGAGCGAATGCCCATTTTATTTTATGCGTTCCATGCAAAGAGAGCATCCCTTTGCAAAACCTTTGATGTCATTATACCATTTTCTCCGGTTTTATACAACACCTTACTTCACTTCCACCACAGTAATATTCTGCGCAGTCACCTCGCTCTTGCTGAGCACGATGTCCCGTATCTGGGCCACCTGTGCCGCCGTCAGCGCGTCGCCGGAGGTCATCACGGTCAGGTCAGCCCGGCCGGACTGTAAAAAGCAGAGGCAGTCGGCAAAGCCTTTTGCCTTGACCAGCGTTTCTATCTCATTTTCTGCGTTGAGGTCTTCGAGGTTGGAAGTCAGCTGCTGGGTATAACCTTTTTTCTCCTCGGCGGAAAGGCCCGAGGTCTTGAGGGTCTTCTGGATCGTGTCCATCGCTTCATCGTGAGCTTTCTGGCGCTTGAGACGGGCTTCCTCAAAGAATTTCGCTCCTGCGTCGTTGGCCACGCTGACGAGCTGGGCCTCCCCATAATTCTTATTGGCACTGGATATCGCTTCGGCCTCCGTCATCAGCCCATCGGTAACGGGTGCTGCCACAGGCTCACCCTCCACAGCCACCGCCGAGACGTTGACAGCCTCTTCATCCACACCGATGCCGGTGCGGGCATACTGCCAGTTAAGGTATACCGCCACGACCAGCGCGGCCGCAAGGGTCAGCGCTGTGACCCTGCGTGTGTTTTTGGTGATAGCTCTCATTTGTGTCTCCTCCTTGCATAACTTATATTTCATCGCTGCAAAAAATCATTCCCGGCGCTGCTCTACGCAGATGCGGTTGGACGGAACATCCAGCAGCGCCCCCACCAGCTCAGTGATTCGGGCGGCGACCCGGACATCTCCCCCGCCCTCGCACACCACGGCCACCCCGCACACTCTGGGGGTGCAGACTGTCTGTGCCAGCGCGGTCCCGTCGTCCAGCAGCACATGGGTCTGCTGTTCCTGGGTCTGTCCCGAGAGCGTGTCCAGAGCATAGATGGTCTCCTCTCCGCTTTCCAGTGTTATCATCACGGTGGTCTTTCCCGCGCCCTCTACCTGCGCGATGAGGTCGGAAAGCTGCTGCTCGAGCTGTTGGCGGTAGACGTTGTCATCCGCCGGGGCGGCGCTTGCTGCGGCGGTCTTCTCTGAAGGGGTGAACAGCTCCGACAGCAGGATGAGCAGCATGGCCGCCGCGCCCAGCAAAACCGCCAGCCGGGTGCGGTTTTCCTTCTGTGCGAGGTCCTTCAGCCGCGAAAAAAGCTCGTTGTTCATAGCACATCCTCCCCGCTGGGGCTGTTCCATTTGATACATTCCGGTCCCAGCTGAAGCTGTCCTTCCAGCAGCGCTTCTATTGCCCGCTTCTGCGAGGCAGTGACGGCGTCCTGAGGGACGATCTGTACCTCAGCCGCTTCCACGCCCTCAGCGGTCTGGCTCAGAATGATATTCAGCCTGAGCGAAACACCCGCCTCGCTGAGGCAGCGTTCTTCGAGCGTACGGGAGAGTTCTTCTGCCGTCTGTGCCAGAACAGCATCCTCCAGACTGCCTACCGAGACCGTCGGCACCTGCGGCAGTTCCAATGCGGCAAACTGCGCCTTTGCGCCGGGCAGAGCATCCGCAAAGACTACTAGAATATATAGCCCCGCCACCGCTTTTATGCACTTCTGCCCCCAGCCCTGTCCGACAAAGCGGGAGAGCAGCTCGGCGCAGATACAGGCCGTACAGAAGACCGCCGCTGCCCGTTCCAGTGCCTGCATCATGAACCACCTCCTACGATGAACAGCAGTGTTACCCCTGCCGCCGCCAGCCCGAAGAAAAGCGCCACCACCGCTGCCATACAGCGCACCGCCTCGGCAAAACAGTCGAATAATGCGCGGCAACGGGAGATACCAGTGAGACTGCAAAGCAGACTGCATCCCATCAGAAGAGCCAGCTGTATCATCAGCCCCAGATAAAGCGGCACGAACTCCGCGCCCAGCACCGACAGAGCTGCCAGCCCCAGCCCGCTCTTGAGGAGCTGTATCCCCGCGAGGATGGATTCCGATGCACTGCTGAGAGTCTGCCCGATGATGGGAACGCTCCCCGCCAAAAGCTGGCCGGTACGGAGCGAAAAGCGGTCCAGCTGGAATGCTGCAGCCCTCTGCAGGCCCAGCAGAGCCACCAGAATTTTTCCGGCCCAGCCCAGAGCCTGACGGAGCGCACTGCCGACGCCCTTGCAGAAAACGCCGAGGGCTAGTTCAGAGCTGACGCAGCAGGCCATGCTGAGCATCAGATAGCAGTGGAGCAGCGGCTGAACGAAGGCCGCTGCCAGCTGAGCCAGAAAGCAGAGTGCCGTCAGCAGCGCTCCACTGGCCGCACTGCCTGCTGCTCCTTCCCCTCCCATCGTGAGGACACCGGCATAGACGGGAAGGAACCCCAACAGAAAGCTGCGCCAGCTCTCCACCTGCTCACAAAGCTTCTGGGCTTCTTCCAGCAGACTCCCCCAGAGCAGGACGCCGCAGCCGCCGGCCGCCACCAGATCCAACAAGGCCCCATCGGTGCATTCCCCGGCGAGGAGCCCCAGCACCGCCGTCAGCGTCAGGAACAGGAGCACTGACGTATAGCGACTTGCCGTCTGGCGTACCAGTGCGCCGAAGGATCGGGGCAGAAAGCTTTTCAGTGTTTCCCACGGTGAGGATGCCGCCTTTTCAAGGTCGATGCGGCTCTGCTGCAAATAGGGCTCCCAGAGAGAACTGCCCGGCAGAGCTGTGCTCGAAGCGGCCATCGCCGCCGGGGCCGCGAGTGCAAAGCTCGTCCACAAGAACAGTATTGCCAGACTCAAACGGAAAAGCTTGTCTCTTTTCATCCTGCGATGCTCCCTATCTTCTGGCCAATCTCTTCCAGCAGGGGCCACGCTGCCGCAAGCACCAGCACCCGGCCGGCCAGTGCCGTACACCACGCCAGCGATTCAGCCCCCGCCTCCTCGCAGAGCGAGTGGGCGTAATCGGCCAGCAGGATGACGCCCGTACACCGCAGCAGACAGGAAAAGGCGTCGCCGCCTGCCCGCTGTTCCAGTTTTGTCAGCCCGGAAAGCACGGTCTGCGCCGCTGCGCTGATTTTCCACAGCACAAGGACAACGGTTCCCATTGAGACAAACAGCCCGAAAGCCGGGGCGCTTTTCTGGAACAGAGTGTACAGCACAGCCCCCATCACCGCAAGTCCCAGCATCGTGAGGGCGCTCATAGCGCAAAGAGGGACTTGATGGTGACAAAAAGCACGCTGATCTGCTTGACCAGGATGGACAGCACCACTACCAGCCCCGCCAGTGTGGTCATCATGGCCTGGTCTTCCCGGCCTGAGCGGATGAGCAGCTGGTTGAGTACCGCCACGATGATGCCGATGGCCGCGATCTTGAAAATCAGGTCGATGTCCATACACATTCCCCCTATCTTTCATCAGAGGCAGAGGATGGCCGCCGCCAGTCCGGCAGCAAATCCCAGCCTGTGACTCAATTCCAGCTGCGGGCGGGCGTGTTCCTGTGCCTGCTGCAAAAACAGCGTGAACCGCTCCTGATAAAATGCCAGCCGCTGACACTCCTGCCCTGCCTCCATCCGGCCAAGGCTCGAGAAGCACTCGATGAAACAGCCGCGTTCCGGGCGCGTCAGACCGGGCAGCGGACAAAGGCCCCGGAAGCTTTCGCCCGTGACAAGCCCCTCCTGTTTCAGTCTGCGGAAAAGCAAGGTGAGGTCCGTGTGACGATAGCTGATCTCCTGCCGGACGCGCTGCAAAAGCAAAAGCGTCTTTTCCAGCGCCGCCAGATGCCGCCGCGTATTCTGGCAGGCCGCATCCCCTGCGCACCAACCGCAGCCCAGCCAGAACAGCGCACAGACGACTCGAAGCGTTTTCACGAAACACGCACCTCTTTCAGCTGCCCCGGCGCAGTGCGGCCTTTCAGAAGCACCGCCACATGGAGCGCACCGCACTTTTGCAGATACTGCACCTGCGGACGGCAGGCAGCCTCTTCCCAGCTGGCGGCATGAAGGGTGGCGATAAATTCCACACCGCTGAAAAGCCCCTGCTCCAACGCATAAAGCTCGTCCATCCCGCCCAGCTCGTCCAACAAGATGACCTGCGGAGAGAGGGTGCGCAGAGCCATCTGCACCGCCTGTCCCTTGGGTATGCCGCTGAGGATGTCGAGCGGAAGCGCCGCGCTTTCCTCCGAGGGGAATATCTCTCTCCGCTCGTCGATGACGGCCACGGCCCTGTTCTGTTTTGCAAGTTCCCGGGCGACACCTCGCAGAAGGGTCGTTTTGCCGCTGTCGGGTTCCCCCATCAGGAGCATCCCGATAAATCGCTGCTGCAGAATATCCCGGAGTTTTTGTGGCAGAGGAAATTGCCGGTTCCGGGCAACACGGATATTCACCGAGCGCAGCTCCTGCAAGACGGCGCTCTGCCCCGGTGCGCAGTAAAACTGTCCGGCCAGCCCGGCGCGGCACCCGCAGCTGAGCGTGACATAGCCCACCGCAATTTCTGTCTCGTGGCTGTGTACCGACCCGCCGCAGAGGGTGACGAATATCTCTTCCATCTGCAAGGGCGTCAGCCGGAGCTTCTGCAAAGCAGGCAGCTCCGCCGGGCAGCAGGGCTTTCCGCCAATGGTCAACTGTACTCCACAGCCGACCCGGAGGCGTATCTCATGTACCTGTTCTGCAATGCCCGGCGGCAGGGCGCTCAAAGGCCGTGCCAGCCATGCGGGCAAAGCCCGAACAGCGCGGTAATACTCGTCCATCTTGTTTCTCCTTCGGTCTCGTCATTTTGGCTTCTTGCTCCTACTGTATGCGGCGGCAGAGTTTTTAGAACGCAAAAAAGGCCCACACAGCGGGGACACCCACTGCATGAGCCTTTTGAGTCTATTCTATTTAAGCTTCCGGTTCATCCCGCAGCATGGCAAGGAATTCTTTCTCCGTCAGCACAGGTACGCCGAGGGCCTGTGCCTTGGTCAGTTTGGAGCCTGCTGCTGTGCCAGCCACAACGTAAGCCGTCTTTTTGGAGACTGAGCCGCTGGCTTTGCCGCCGTTTTTGACGATGAGAGCCTCTGCCTCATTGCGGGAGAGCGTCTCGAGGGTGCCGGTGACGACCAGCGTCATTCCCGCCAGCTTGTCGCCCTTCGGTTCGCCCTTCCAGGTCATGTTCACCCCGGCGTCAGCCAGACGATGGATAAGGTCTGTGGTGCCGTCCTTGGCGAAGAACTCTACCACGCTCTGGCCCATCACGCCTCCGAAACCGTCGATCTCGCTGATTTTTTCAATATCTGCCTCCCGGATGGCTTCCAGTGTGCCGAAGTACTCAGCCAGCAATGCAGCGGCCTTGTCGCCGATGTTGCGGATGCCGAAGCCGAACAGCAGCTTGTCAAGATTGTTCTGCTTGGAATTTTCGATGGCGTGGAGAAGATTCGTTGCGCTCTTCTCCTTGAACTTTTCCAGTGTCAGCAGCTGCTCGAGCGTCAAATCATAAAGGTCTGCCGCCGAGTGGACGAGGTCCTTTTCCACCAGCTGTGTCGCTACGGCAGTTCCCAAGCCGTCGATGTCCATCGCATCGCGGGAGGCAAAATGGATGATGTTGCGCAGAGACTGGGCCGGACATTCCGGGTTGACACAGCGCAGGGCGGCTTCGTCTTCGAGATGGACGACCGGTGCGCCGCAGGACGGACAGACTGTCGGCATCCGGTAAGGCTCTGCGTTCTCCGGGTGATGGACGACGCCGATGACCTCCGGGATGATGTCGCCGGCTTTTCGCACCTGAATGGTATCGCCGATGCAGAGGCCGAACTGGCGGATGAAATCCTCGTTGTGGAGGGTCGCGCGGGCCACCGTCGTACCGGCGAGGAAGACCGGGTCGAAGCAGGCGGTCGGGGTCAATACGCCTGTGCGGCCCACAGCGACCTCGATGTTGCGCAAGGTCGTCTCCTTGACTTCGGGCGGATACTTGAACGCGATGGCCCAGCGGGGGAACTTGTTGGTAGAGCCCATCAGGTCGCGCTGGGCGAAGTGATTGATCTTGATGACCGCACCATCCATGTCGAAATCGAGCTTTGAGCGGTTCTGCCCGATCTGCTCGATTTCCTTGATCGCGTCCTCAATGTCGTGGACGATGTGGTAGCGGGGCGAGACCGGCAGGCCGAGACTTTTGAGGTAATCGAGGCTTTCCGCGTGGGTAGTCAGCTCCTTGCCATGCACCTGCTGGACGTTGAAAACAAAAATCGAAAGGCCGCGGCTCCCGGTGATCTTGGCGTCCTTCTGGCGCAGCGAACCGGCAGCGGCGTTGCGGGGATTCTTGAAGGGTGCCGCGCCCTGCAATTCCTGCTCGGCGCAGAGGTGCTGGAACGCCTCATGGGGCATATAAACCTCGCCGCGCACCTCGAGAAACTCAGGGGCATTTTTCAGCTTTTTCGGTATCTTTTTGATAGCCCGGACATTGGCGGTGACGTCCTCGCCTACGACACCGTCGCCGCGGGTAGAAGCACGGACCAGTTCACCGTTCTCGTACTCAAGGCTGCAAGAAAGACCGTCGATCTTGATTTCAACTACATACTCCGGCTCGATACCCGCGTCACGCACTCTGCGGTCGAAATCACGCAGTTCATCGTAGGAAAATGCATCCAGCAAACTTTCCATCTTGACAGCATGTGTCACTTTTGCGAAACGCCCACTGGGGGTGCCGCCGACATGCTGGGTGGGCGAAGCCGGAGTGACCAGCTCTGGGTACTGCGCTTCCAGCCCCTTCAATTCCCGCGTCAGGGCGTCGTATTCAAAGTCCTCGAGTTCGGGGGCGTCCTGGTCGTAATAAAGGCGGTTATTCTTCTCGATAACAGCACGCAGTTCCTCTACGCGCTTCTTGGCTTGTTCCAGTTCCACAGTTCCACTCTCCTGCCTGACGCGGGACAGAGCGCCGCGTCTTGATTCTCTTGCGATAGTATACCACAAAACTTCGGGTTGCGTAAATATAAAAAGCGGAGCTGCACTTTCCGATGTCATGGAAAACACAGCTCCGTCGTATGTTCAAAAAAATCAAATCGAGATCGTATTGCACACGTCCACGAGGACCGGGTCGATGCTCTTGGTCATCTCGAGGGCCTCATCTACGGGGTAATCCACCAGCTCCTCACCCTTCATGCCGACGATGCGGTTATACTTGCCCTGCTCGAGCAGGCAGACGGCGTGGTAACCCATAGCAGAAGCGTTCACACGGTCACGCAGCGTGGGAGAGCCGCCGCGCTGGACGTGGCCCAGAATGGTGGCACGGGTGTCGATACCGGTGCGGGCCTGGATCTCGTTGGCGATCTCCTGAGAGTGGCCGATGCCCTCTGCGACGATGACGATGAAGTGACGCTTGCCGGTGCGCTGGGTCTCGACGATCTTATCGAGGATGTCGCGCTGCATATCGAATTCCTTCTCGGGCAGCAGCACGGCCATAGCGCCGGAGGCGATGGCGACGTTCAGGGCAATGTAACCAGCGTTGCGGCCCATGACCTCGACGACGCTGCAGCGGTCATGGCTCTGGGTGGTGTCGCGCAGCTTGTCGATCATCTCCAGAGCGGTGTTCATAGCGGTATCGTAACCGATGGTGTAGTCGGTGCAGGCAATATCGTTGTCGATGGTGCCGGGCAGGCCGATCATCGGGATGCCGCGGTGTGCCAGCTCACGGGCGCCGCGGTAAGAACCGTCGCCGCCAATGACCACCAGCGCGTCGATGCCCAGCTCACGGCACTTGGCTGCGCCTTTATCCTGGCCCTCTTTGGTCTTGAACTCAAGGCAGCGTGCGGTGTAAAGGATGGTGCCGCCGGCAGAGATGATGTTCGAGACACTGCGCAGGTTCATTTCGAAGCACTCGCCGTTCAGCAGACCGTTATAGCCGCGCTGGATGCCGATCATGCGGAAGCCCTTGTGCAGGCCGGTACGGACCACGGCACGGACAGCTGCATTCATGCCAGGGGCGTCGCCGCCGCTGGTGAGAACACCGATCGTCTTGATTTGCTTTTCCATAGAGAGATTCCCTCCAATTTGTTTCTTCACATACCACTCGGGGTGCGCGCATCCCCTTCTTCCACAGATGCGGCCCGACTCGATGCAACATATTTGCTATGGCTTGCCTTAGACAAGTATATCACAAAGTTAATCATTTGAAAACAGCGCGGGCATAATGATTGATGCACAGAAATGTCATTTTGTTGCAACATTGCGTTCACCAAGCAGACGTTTCAGCTCCTGGAACAGCAGTGGATGGCCCGAAGCATAGAGTCTCCGGGGCGCGGCGAGCTTCTGCTTGACATCCTCGAGATAGAAAATGACGGGCATATCGCCGTCGAATATCTCAAGGAGATTGATGACCTTTGCATACTCGGGGCAGCTGCGGGACGGCAGGCGGACATAGAGCCGCTGGGCGGCATCCCGCATGAGGTTGGGGCGGTTGGCCTGCGGGTGCTTGGGGTCGTAGCCCTCGATGGGAGAGATGCTCTCAGCCATCAGCTTGGAAGGCTCATCTTCACGCACGGAGAGGCGTCCCTCGATGACCACGACGGCATTCTCCTTGAGCGCATCGCGGAAAGTATCCAGTACCCGTGGGAAGACGATGACCTCCATCGTACCGGTCAGGTCCTCCACGCTGGTGAAGGCCATCATCGTGTTGGATTTGGTGGTCATCATCCGGTTTTTGACGATGGTACACACGATACGGACATGATTGCCGTCCAGCTTGTGAGCGTCCTCGCCGGTGAGCTCCTTGATGCTGTTGGACGCAAAGTGTGCCGACTGTTCCCGATAGGCGTCCAGCGGGTGGCCGGACAGATAGAGGCCGCTGACCTCTTTCTCCTGCTGGAGCAGTTCGGTGTGGCTGTACTCCGGGAAGGGCTTTATCTCGTAGCTGTCGGTGTCGGCAGTCTGAGATTCTCCGCTCATCACCGAGAACAGGTCCAGCTGGCCCTCAAGATTGCGGCGGGAGTCGCTCTCCACGCTCTTGATGATGCCGTCCACGGCTTCCACAAGGCTGTGGCGGTTGACGCCCATACTGTCGAAGGCACCCGCCTTGATAAGACATTCCACAGCCCGGCGGTTCAGCTCAGTGCCGTGCATCCGCTTACAGAAATCATAGAGGCTCGAATAAGGCGTCTCTTTTCTCTCTTCCACGACTCGCTCGATGAGGTTGCGGCCCACATTCTTGACCGCATTCAGGCCGAAACGAATCTTGCCGTTGTCCGCCGTGAAGCCGCCGTTCGAGATATTGACGTCCGGCGGAAGCACCTTGATGCCCAGGCGGGCGCACTCGCCCGAATACTCGATGACTTTGTCGGTATTGTCAAGCACACTGGTGAGCAATGCGGCCATAAACTCGCTAGGGTAATGACACTTGAGATAAGCCGTCTGGAATGCGACGTAAGCGTAGCAGGCCGCATGGCTTTTATTGAAGGCGTAGGATGCAAAACTTGACATTTCATCGTAAATTTCGTTGGCAACTTTCTCGGAGATGCCATTGGCGACACAGCCCGGGCATTCGTGACCCGGCTCGGTGCAGCCGTGGACAAAATGTTCGCGTTCTGCCTCCATCACCGCGTGCTTCTTTTTACTCATGGCACGGCGGACGTTATCTGCCTGTCCGAACGAGAAACCGGCCAGCTCACGGAATATCTGCATGACCTGTTCCTGGTAGACGATGCAGCCGTTGGTGACGTCAAGGATGTGGGCCAGCTGAGGGGTCTTATAGCTGATTTTATCCGGCTCGTGGCGGTTGCGCAGGTAGGTCGGGATGGAGTCCATCGGGCCGGGGCGGTAAAGACTGATAAGAGCGATGACATCTTCAAGGTTCTGTGGCTGCAAACCCACGAGGACCTGTTTCATACCCGAGGATTCGAGCTGGAACACGCCCTCCGTTTCACCCTGACCCAGCATCTTATAAGTCGCTGCATCGTCATAATCCAGCTTTCGGATGGAGAAGGACGGATCTTTTTTCTGGATGGCAGCCTCCGCATCCCGGATGACCGTCAGGGTACGCAGGCCGAGGAAGTCCATTTTCAGCAGGCCCAGCTCTTCGATCTCGGTCATATTGAACTGGGTGACAGGCAGGCCGTCGTTGGTGGCTAGGGGCAGATAATAGTCTGTCGGCTCCGGGGTAATGACGACGCCGGCCGCATGGGTGGAGGCGTGGCGGGGCATACCTTCAACTTTCAGCGCAGTGTCGATAAGTTCTGTGACCTGCGGGTCGCTGTCGTACATCCGCTTGAGCTCCGGTGAGACCTCCAAGGCGCGTTTCAGCGTCATTTTCAGCTCCATCGGCACCTGCTTTGCCACCACATCCACGCTCTGGTAGGGCATACCCATCACACGGCCCACATCGCGGATGGCGTTGCGGGCGGCCATGGTGCCAAAGGTGACGATCTGGGCCACATGGTCTGCGCCGTACTTCCGGTTGACGTAGTCGATGACCTCCTGACGGCGCTCATAGCAGAAATCGACGTCAAAATCGGGCATACTGACGCGCTCGGGGTTCAGGAATCGCTCGAAGATGAGGTTGTAGCGGATGGGGTCGATGTCGGTGATGCCTACACAGTAAGCCGCGATGCTGCCCGCGCCTGAGCCACGGCCCGGGCCTACCGGAATGCCCTGACTCTTGGCGTAGTTGATATAATCCCAGACAATGAGGTAGTAGTTGGTATAGCCCATCGACTTGACCACGCCGATCTCATAGGTCAGGCGGTCCTTATTGGACTGTGGGACGTCCGAGCCGTAGCGGCGCTCGAGGCCGTCCCAGCAGAGCTTCTCGAAAAACTCCTGATTGTCCATCCCGTTCGGGGCTTTGTAATATGGAATTTTGGTGTGTCCAAAGTCGAAGTCAAAATTGCACTGGTCCGCAATTTTCTGGGTGTTGGCACAGGCTTCCGGCACCATTGCGAACAAATCATACATTTCATCCGTCGTTTTGACGTAAAATTCGTCGGTCTGGAACTCCATCCGGTCGGCATCCTGAATGGTCTTGCCTGTCTGGATGCAGAGCAGGATGCTCTGCATCTTGGCGTCATCCTTCCGCAGATAGTGGGAGTCGTTGGTGGCTGCCATCGGGATGCCGGTCTCCCGCGCCAGTTTGATGAGCTGGGGCAGGACGATAGTATCCTCTTCGAGGCCGTGGTCCTGCAGTTCGATGTAGTAATTGCCCTTGCCGAACAGCTCCTGATACCACAGGGCCGTGGACTTTGCCCTCTCGTAGTCTCCCGCCAGAATGGCTTGCGGGATCTCGCCTGCGAGGCAGGCAGACAGGCAGATAAGCCCCTCATGATACTGCTCAAGAAGCTGCTTATCCACACGAGGCTTGGAATAAAAGCCCTCCACGAAGGCAGCGGACACCATCTTGATGAGGTTCTTATAGCCTGTCTCATTCTTGCAGAGCAGGATAAGATGGTTGTTGCCGTCGATTTTGTTGACTTTATCGAAGCGGGTACGGGTGGCCACATAGACCTCACAGCCGATGATAGGCTTGATGCCTGCCTTTTTTGCGGCCTTATAGAACTGGACACAGCCGTACATGACGCCGTGGTCTGTGATGGCAATGGCGCTCTGACCACACTCCTTGACGCGGTCCATAAGCTGGTCGATACGGCAGGCACCGTCCAGCAGGCTGTATTCGGTATGGATGTGGAGATGAACGAAGTCTCTCCCCTGACGGTTCCCTTCGGTCACATCGCTCATGCTCCTGCCTCCTCTGTTTCAGTGTGTTCTTCGAGCCGCTGACGCAGGGCGTCGGCCAGCGCTTCCAGCTTTTTCATCCGGTGAGAAAGGCCCGATTTGCTCATGGGCGGGTCAAAGCATCCGCAGAGCGCCGCCAGCGATAAATCAGGATATTCCAGCCGCCGGGCTGCTGCCTGCTGCAGCGCCTCGGGCAGCGTTTTCAGCGCCCCCTGCTCTTCCAGAAAGCGGATGGCTTTGAGAGTCTGGGCGTTGGCACGGGCCGTCTTGCCCAGGTTTGCAGTATCGCAGTTTGTGTGGCGGTTGATTTGGTTGCGCATCTGCTTGACAGCCTTCTGAGCGCTGAGCTGGGCCGATGCCTCCGCCGCTCCCATAAAGGAAAGGATGCGCTCCACGTTATCGCAGCTCTTGACGTAAACAAGGTTCACGCCGTTGCGGCGGGTGCGGTGGGGTGCAAACTCGTGCTCCGCCAGCAGGGCTTCGAAGTCGCGCGCAAGGTTCGTGCGGCTGGTGAGAAACTCGATGTTATACTCCTTTTGCGGGTCAGTGACCGTGCCGCTGCACAAAAAAGCTGCCCCGATGTACGCGCTGACGCACGTCTGGCAGCGAATCAGTCTGGGGTCTATCTGCAGGCTCGTCTCGGTGCCGGTGGTGCCGAAAAGCTCGTGCATCCGCGCCACCTGCTCCGGTGCGCGGATGCTGAACTCATAGACCACCCCGCTGGGACGCTGCTTCTCGATGATGTCGCCCTGTACGCCGCAGCGCGCAAACAGCTGGGAAGCCACCTGCGTCGTCAGCTCCTGTTCCGTCTGCAGCACCAGCCCGCTGGCGTCGAAGTACTTGGCGAAGCAGGCAATTCCATAGGCAGCAGCGCGGACGCAGCAGTCCTTCTGCAGACTGCGCCGGGCGATCTCCTCCCTTGCCTGGGATGCAAAACTCATGATATGTTTATCCTTTCAACGGACAGAATCGCGGTGCTGGATGCCGGGCTTGTAGCCAAGCTTTTCGCAGTATTCCGCGATTTTCCGCGCAAATGTGATGGAGCGATGCTTGCCGCCGGTGCAGCCCACTGCGATGGTGAGCTGGCTTTTGCCTTCCTTGACGTAGAGCGGAAGAGCATATTCCAGAAACGATTCATAGCGCTTCAAAAGCTCCTGCGCCTCCGGGTGGCTCATGACAAAATCGACGACCTCTTCATCAAGACCTGTTTTATGCTTCAGTTCCGGGACATAAAAAGGGTTGGGCAGACAGCGGACATCCAAAACAAGATCCGCCTCCGGTGGGATGCCGAACTTGAAGCCGAAGGACATGATTGTCAGACGCATGGCGCTCTTCGCGCCGCCGTTCTGGTTGAACAGGTCGCAGATGCGCTCTTTGTTCTGCGAGGTGGAGAGCAGGCCGGTATTGATGGTATAATCTGCCCGGTCTTTGAGGGGCTGCAAGATCTCGCGCTCCCTGCGGAAGGCTTCCCGGGTGGAAAGGCCGTCGGAAATGCTCATCGGATGGCGGCGGCGCGTCTCACTGTAGCGGCGCATCAGCACATCGTCCGGGGCATCAAGGAACAAGATCTCATATTCTATCCTCTGCGCGTCCAACTGAGAAAGAGCTTCTTCGATTTCTTCCGGCGTGCGGCAGCCGCGGATGTCCATACAGAGAGCCACCCGCTTGAGCTGGTTGTCACCCGCTTTCGAAAACGCTGTGATGCTGGGCAGCAGTGCCGCCGGGATGTTATCAATGCAGAAAAAGCCGATGTCTTCCAGTGCATTCATGGCGACGGATTTGCCTGCACCGGAAAGGCCGCTGACGATGAGAAGATTCATTTTGCACGCCTCTTTCTTTTATGCTTCCACCACACGAATTTCTTTTTCGAGGTCGTAGCCGGTCTTTTCTTTCACGATGGCACGCACCTCATCGCACAGAGCCAGCACATCTGCACAGGTCGCTCCACCCAGATTGACCACAAAGCCGCAGTGCTTGTCACTGACGGCTGCGCCGCCATGGCGGTAGCCCCGCAGACCGCACTGGTCGATGAGGGCTGCCGCAAATGCGCCCACCGGCCGCTTGAAGGTGCTGCCGGCGCTGGGCTTGTCGAGAGGCTGTTTGTCTTTGCGGCGGGCCATCAGGTCGTCCATCCTGGCGCGGATGTCGGCGGCATTGCCTCTTGCAAGGTGGAACTTTGCCGAGAGGATGCAGCCGCCGTTTTCTTCGAAAATGCTGTGGCGGTATCTGAGGTCGAGCTGTTCTGCCGGTATCTCAACGATCTCCCCTTCTGCGGTCAGATACCGCACGGAGACCAGCACGTCCTTCATCTCGCCGCCGTAAGCTCCGGCGTTCATGTAGACAGCTCCGCCCACCGTACCCGGGATGCCGTAGGCGAACTCAAGACCGGTGAGGCTGTTTTCCAGCGCCGTCATGCAGAGCGACGAGAGCATCTTGTCCGCACCGACAACGACAGCATCGTAAGTCAGGGCCGGATCTTTGCCCGGGAAACAGATGTTTTCAAGAATACCGATCGCGCTCTTCATGGCCGATACATTGATGACAGCTCCCCGGTAGCCCGCATCCTCAAACAGGATGTTGCTGCCGTTGCCCAGTAGATAATATTTGATATTCGCTTCCTTCGCCAGCTTGATGGCGGCGCAGAGCTGCGCCTCATTTTCCGGCAGGATAAAGACATCTGCCGGGCCGCCGATGCGGAAAGTGCAGTGTGCGCTGAGCGGCTCATTTTCTTTGTATGCAATGCCCGCAGCGGACAAAGCCTGTTTCAATCGTTCCATTCGTTCTTCCTCTATCGGTAGAAAATCAGTCCATCGTGTCGTTCAGGCCCAGACGGATGAGCAGCTCCTTGGCGGCGTTATAACCCATCTTCTTCTGGCGGTTATTGATAGCCGCCGTTTCCAGCACGACTGCGAGGTTGCGTCCGGGCGAAACGGGGATGATGGTGCTGGGGATGTTGACGCCCAGAATGTCATAATACTCGCTTTCCAAGCCGGTGCGCTGATAGTTTTTGGTGGGGTCCCATGCTTCCAGCTGGACGACGAGGTCGAGGCTTTCACTCACCTTGACCGCGCCCACGCCGAACACGCGGGCCACGTTGACGATGCCGATGCCGCGCAGCTCAATGAAGTGGCGGATGTTTTCCGGCGCAGTACCCATGATCTGACGGTTGGAGATCTTGCGCAGCTCCACGGCATCGTCGGCGACGAGGCGGTGACCGCGCTTAACCAGCTCGATGGCCAGCTCGCTCTTGCCGATGCCGCTGTCGCCGAGAATGAGGATGCCTTCACCGTAAACTTCCACCAGCACGCCGTGGCGGGTGATGCGGGGAGCCAGTTCAAGGTTCAGCACGCTGATGAGGCTGCCCATCATGGTGCAGGTCGTCTCGTTGGAGCGCAGCAGGGCTACCCCGTGCTGCTTTGCAAGCTCCTGCATCTCCGGGAAGGGTTCCAATTCCTCGTTGCGGCAGAGGATGACAGCCGGAGGCTGCTGGCGGAACAGCTGGTCAAGGCGCTCACGGCGCTTTTCCGGCGTAAGACCGGCCAGAAAGTTCATCTCCGCAAGGCCCATGATCTGTAAGCGCAGCTTATCGAAATAATCGTAGTAACCGGCCAGAAACAGACCGGGACGGTTGACCTCTGCGATCTCGACGCTGATCTTGTCCAAATCGCAGGGCGTATAGATAACCTCGAGGCTGACCTTCTCGACCAGCCGCTTGAGCGAAACAGCGAAATTCCCCATTGGTTTTTCCTCCTGCATCCTCTGTGCTCTGCCATACCAAAAGGCAGCACAGTTTATCCTTCTTTATATTATAATCGAGACGGGCGGCAAAAACAACAATTCTTTCAGGAATCTTTTCTGGTTTTGCGCCAGCGCTTGCATCCGGGGGCCAAAACCATATAATAGGAGGCAGGGATAGAGTTTACTTTACATGAGTTTTACATTTCGCCGGTTTCCGATTTTACATTCCACTCGTATACTCATAATCAGGGATAGGACCGGTGAAATCCCGTGCAGGTCGTGTAAAAAATTAAGACATGATCCTGCACGGGTCCTCTACGGCCGCTGTCGATGTATAAACGCAAGCTTCAACAAGTGAGGAGTAAAACATGACTCTATTCAATGTCTTTTCTCTGCTGGGCGGTCTGGCTCTGTTCCTGTTCGGCATGGACATCATGGGCAAAGCCCTTGAGAAACAGGCCGGCGGCCATCTGCAGAAGATCCTGAGCAAACTGACGGATAACCCCCTCAAGGGCTTCTTCCTCGGTCTGTGCGTGACCGCCATCATCCAGAGTTCCAGTGCTACCACCGTCATGGTGGTCGGCTTCGTCAACAGCGGCATCATGGAGCTGCATCAGGCCATCGGCATCATTATGGGCAGCAATGTGGGTACCACTGTCACCAGCTGGCTGCTGAGTCTTTCCGGCCTGCAGGGCGACAGCATCTGGATCCAGATGCTCAAGCCCACCTCCTTCAGCCCCATACTCGCCTTCATCGGCATTCTGCTCTATATGGGCAAGAATGAGAAGAAAAAGGGCATCGGAACTATCCTCATTGGCTTTGCCATCCTGATGACCGGCATGACTACCATGTCCAATGCCGTCGAGCCCCTGCAGGGTGAGGCATGGTTCACCAACCTCTTCGTCCGCTTCTCCAATCCCATCCTCGGCGTTCTGGTGGGCGCACTGGTCACCGGCATCATCCAGAGTTCCAGCGCCAGCGTTGGCATCCTGCAGGCGCTGAGCGCTACCGGCGTCATCACCTACGGCAGCGCTATCCCCATCATCATGGGTCAGAATATCGGCACCTGTGTCACCGCGCTGATTTCTTCTGTGGGCGCAAATAAGAATGCCCGCCGTGCCGCCATGGTCCACCTCTACTTCAACATCATCGGTGTCACGGTCTTTCTGGCCGGTTTCTACGGTCTGAACGCCGTGGTCCACTTTGATTTTGTGAACGAGACCATCGCCGCCTGGGGCATTGCTGTGGTCCACTCCGCCTTCAACATCGCGGCCACCCTCATCCTTCTCCCCTTCGCAAACGGTCTGGAAAAGCTGGCCATCCTCACCATCCCCGACGACGCCGAAAAAGAGAGCTTTGCTCTGCTGGATGAGCGTCTGCTGAACACCCCGGCTGTGGCCGTGGCCCGCGCCCACTCTGCTACAGCTGACATGGCCGAGCTGGCCCGTGTGGGCGTCATGCAGGCCATGAGCCTGACCCACACCTGGGATGATACGCTGGCCCAGAAAGTCCGGGATGAGGAGAGCAAAGTTGACCAGTACGAAGATGCTCTCGGCACCTATCTGGTCAAGCTGTCCAGCCGTGAGCTGAACCATGCGGACAGCCAGAGCGTGAATACTCTGCTCCACACCATCAGCGATTTCGAGCGCATCAGCGACCATTCCGTGAACCTTCTGGAATCCGCACAGGAGATGCACACCAAGGAGATCAACTTCTCCACCGACGCCCGCGAAGAACTGCAGGTGCTTGAGGACGCCGTGCAGGACGTGCTGAACCGCACCACTGACGCCTTCCGCAAGGATGACCTGCATCTGGCAAGCAAGATCGAACCTCTGGAGACCGTCGTGGACGAGCTGGTGCGTGCCATCAAGGCACGGCACGTCGCCCGCCTGCAGGCCGGCAGCTGTTCCATCGAGTATGGCTTCGTGCTGGAAGACCTGCTGACCAACTACGAGCGCGTCTGCGACCACTGCAGCAACGTGGCAGTTGCCCAGATCGAGGTGGCACAGGACAGCTTCGACACCCACGCCTACCTCAACGATCTGCGCAGCGGCCATGCCTCCACCAAGGAGAGCGAGCAGTTCCAGCGCCGTCTGAACCGCTACCGTGAGCGCTATCTCTTCCCCGACGAAAACGTCACCGAAACGGAGGACAAACAGGCATGATCTATATCGTAGAAGACGATTCAGCCATCCGTGAATTAGAACAGTATGCATTGCAGTCCAACGGCTACGAGGCCGTGGGCTTCGAGTCCTCAGAACCCTTCTGGCAGGCCGTCCACACTACGCCGCCGGAACTGGTCATCCTGGACGTGATGCTCCCCGGTGAGGACGGCTTCTCCATCCTGAAAAAGCTCCGCGCCGCCCCTTCCCTGCGGCGTCTGCCCATCATCATGATAACAGCCAAGTCCAGCGAGCTGGACACCGTGCGCGGCCTCGACTGCGGCGCAGACGACTACATTACCAAGCCCTTTGGCATCATGGAGTTCCTGAGCCGGGTGCGGGCAGCCCTCCGCCGGGCAGAGCCCGAGGCACGGCCCAACGTCTACAGCTTCCGGGAGATCCTGCTGGACAATGCCCGCCACAGCGTCACTGTCAGCGGCGCACCGGTGGAGCTGACTTACAAAGAATACAGCCTGCTCCGCCTGCTGCTGGAAAACACCAACCTTGTCGTCACCCGCGAGACTATTTTGCAGGTGGTGTGGGGTACTGACATCTCGGTGGAGAGCCGGACCGTGGATATGCACATCCGCACCCTGCGCAAAAAGCTGGGCGACGCCGGAAAGTACATCTGCACAGTACGGAAAGTGGGCTACAAGCTGACGGACAGCGAGGAGGAGCTCGAGCAATGAAACCACGCAGCATGGAAGAAAAAATAAGCTATCTGCTATTTCTGATGGGATTTGCGGGGCTGGTGTGTACCGCTGCACTCTGCATCTTTGTGTTCCACAAGGCGTTCCGGGAGCAGGCTTGGACAGCCCTTGAGCGGGAAGCCGACCTTGTGGCTGCCGGCTGTGCGCAGGTGGACGCCCCCAGCCAGCTGGAAACTTATGTGGACGGCTCGCTGCGCATCACTCTCATCGCCTCGGACGGCAGTGTGCTTTTTGAGTCGGCCACCAACCAGCCGATGGAGAACCATCTGAGCCGCCCCGAGATACAGCAGGCCATGAAGAGCGGTGTGGGCCGCGACTGCCGCGACTCCCAGACTCTGGGCTATGAGACTTATTATTATGCCATGCTGCTGACGAACGGAGACATCCTCCGGGTGGCGCAGGACTCTGAGACTATCTGGTCGATTTATGACGCCGCTCTGCCTGCCATCGTGCTGAGCTGTTTCCTGATGATGGGCGCAGCCGCCATCATTGCCGGCATTCTGACCAAGAGCCTTGTCCAGCCTGTGCTCAAGATGACCGATGACCTCGACCACATCCAGGAGAATGTCCCCTACAAGGAGCTTATCCCCTTTGCCGAGAGTATCCACTCCGACCGGATGCTGCGGGAAAATAACGAGAAAATGCGGCAGGAGTTCACGGCCAATGTCAGTCACGAGCTAAAAACGCCTCTGACCAGCATCTCCGGTTATGCAGAGCTCATCGAGACCGGCATTGCAAAACCCGAGGATACGCCGGGTTTTGCCCGCAAGATCCATGTAGAGGCCAGCCGGATGATCCAGCTGGTCAACGATATTCTGCAGCTCTCCCACCTCGACAATGTGAGCGAGACGGGTGCTGCGCCTGCAATGGAAACGGTCGATCTGTTGGATGTGGCCCGTGAGTGCGTGGAGCGCCAGAAGGTCAACGCCCGGCACTCCTATATCTCCCTGACCTACCTCGGCGAAAGCGCCCCTGTGACAGGCAGCCGCGTCCTGCTGGATGAGCTGTGCCAGAACCTCTGCGACAACGCCATCCGCTACAACCGCCCTGGCGGAAAAGTCCAGATCATCACGGCTTGCACCCGGGACGGTCACTGCACCCTGACCGTGAAGGACAACGGCATCGGTATCCCGAAAGAGGCGCAGACCAACGTGTTCGAGCGCTTCTACCGGGTGGACAAGAGCCGCAGCAAAGCCACTGGCGGCACCGGTCTGGGTCTGGCCATCGTCAAACACATCGCCCGCATCCACAACGCCCGCATCAAGCTGGACAGCGTTGTGGACGAGGGTACCACCATCACCGTGATTTTCGAAACGGCTTCTTAAAATTTCATGAGCTTCACGTCTGCCCGAATTTCAGGGCAGACGTTTTTTGTTGTAAGCGCAAAATGACCGTCACACAGCGCTTGATGCGCACCGAGTCCGGAGATGTCCAGCCCCAGCGTCCAGCAGCGGCGGACGGTGTCCACACAGAGAGCTTCCAGTTCTGCTTCGGCGTCTGCGGGCAGGGCATTATTGCGTGAGAGCGCGTTCACCCGGAGAAGGAAGCGCTCCCCTTCCCGCTCCACGCCGCAGAAAGCCCGGCGCAGGCGAAGCGGCCCGGCTTCCAGTGCAAAGCGATGCTCCCCTGTATCCGTCCAGCTTTTGCCCTGCAATAAGAGTGCCATTTCCGTCTGGGACTCGGTCAGCTGGCCGGTCTGTTCCGGGGTGATGATGAGGGCTTCGGGCCTGTAATGTGCATCCTCGTCTTCCAGCTCCACGACAGGCAGGATGAAGCCGCTGCTCTGCTGATAGAGCCGGGGCGCGGCCGGGGCAGCGTTTTTGATGCATTGCAGGAGATTTTCAGGCAGGACGTCTGATTCATCGGCCTGCTCTTTCAGTGTCTCTACCGAAAAGCTTCCCCCGAATACCCGGGACGCCAGCCGCCCGTAGGGTCGATGGAGAAACAGTTCTTCACAGGCAGCCAGCGTTTGCCGTACCGAATCCTGTCCGGCCAGAAGATATTCGCAGAGCCGCCAGTCCGCCCGCTGGGGCAGGGCTTCCTCAGCGGCAGAAATGGCAGAAGAAAGCTTGGGGCCTCGGCCAATACAGAGGCGGATGGCAGCTTCAGCCTCGGAGGAATCGGCGGAAGCCACCGGGAACTGGTACAGCAGGCCCACCGTCCAGCTGTCACCGTTCGTCTCGACGAGAAGGGCGCGTATCATGCTTTTTTCGGTGTTGTCCCAATGCAAAAAGAGGCAGAGCCAGACGACGAGGACGCCTGCGGCCATCAGCCGCAGCCAGCCCCGGCGGGTCATCGTGCAGCCTCCGCATTTACAGGCCCTTCGGCAAGGCGCTCACAGAGCAGCCGGACGGCACGGACGATAAAGCCAAAGCGGAAAATCGCCGCCGCCAGCCAGAGGAGCAGGAACGCGGCATCAAAGCGGGAGATGCCGCCGAAGCTCCACGCCCGCAGCAGCTCATAGCCCGGGTAAGCCTGCGGTGCGCCGAAAAGAAGGGCCAGCCCCAGCGCATAACCTGAGGAAATGACGGCAGCGATGATTGGAAGCCATACGATGGGCTTTTTACTGATTTTCGCATTATTTTTACTCATGCAGAGAAGCGGAAAGGAGAAATATTCCGGGTAAAAAGTGGCATCCGGAAGAACAAACGAATGTGCCGTCTCACCTGTCACGAGCACCTGCCATTGCAGCTGTCCGGCCAGCCCCAGCACACAGAACACGATGCCCAGCACTACGAGCCACCCGAGGACGGAGGCCATCCGGTCGTACAGCTCACAGCCGAGGCTCCACCCTGCCCAGAGAAAGAACGGCAGCAGACCGATGAAGGCCATAGACGCAAACTGTTCCCAGCAGGCTTGTTGGAGCATTGCAGCCGTCCGGACAAGTTCGAAGAGATACCAGAGCAGAAAGACGGCACAGATGCACTTTCCTGCAAAGCCCGGGCGGTTCAGACGGGAGGCGTTGACCGAGGCAAGCGCTGCAAGGAGCACGAAGGCCGCTGCCGCCAGTACATTGCTCAGCAGGACGGCGCGGACGGAGCCGGTCTGCCCTGCCCCGAAGATGGCGCGGCCCAGCTCTGCCGCCGCGACGCTGAGTGTCAGCGTCTGGGCCGAGAATGTCTGTTTTTGCTGCATTCAGGAACCCCTCCTTTGCCAGATGGTGAATGGGCGGCGGGACAGCGCCCGATAGTTGCGGCGGACGACGCCGTCACCCGAAAAGACTGCGCCCGAAAGATAGGGCACCCCCATCGCGGAGATGGACGTCAGTGCGGCCAACACGCCCAAAGCCGCACACACCAGACCTACCGGCCCGGCCAGACCGGCGGCCAGCGTAACGCCCAATCGCAGCAATGTGGCCGGTTCGTACAGCGATGGCGTCACAAAAACTGAGATGGCTGTGATACTGGCTACGAGGATGACCGGCGTGCTCAGCAATCCGGCCCCGATGGCGGCGTCACCGATGATGAGCGCTGCCACAAGGCTCACCGAGTGGCCCAGCGTCTGGGGCATCCGAAGCCCGGCCTCCCGGATGATCTCCAACAAGATGATGACCAGCAGCATCTCGGCAAAGAGCGGCAGAGGCGTCGCCTTTTCTGCCGCCGCGATTTTGAATAATAACTGCGGTGGGATGAGCTCGGGCAGATAGACCGCCAGACAGACAAAAACGCCCGGCAGGAAGATGCTGAGATAAAATGAGCCATATTTCAGGACACGCAGGAACGACGAAAAGACTGCTGTGGTGGCATAGTCGTCGAGGCAGTCGAAGTTCTCGCAGAAAAGGGACGGCAGCACCAGTGCCGAGGGGCTGCCGTTGACAAGGATGACGATTTTCCCCTCACAGAGCTTTGCGGCGGCGGAAGCCGGGCGCTCGGTATAGTTCACTGGGGCGAACAGCCGCCACCTGGCCGGGAAAAGCCACGGTACAAAGTAGCTGGAATCCAGCAGGCCCTCCGGCTTTGCCTCCTGGAGCGTCCGGCGCACCCGCGCCACCGCCGTCTTGCTGGCCTTGTCTTTGCAGTAGCAGATGGCATATTCGGTCTTCATGGCACAATCGGCCTGTGCGGTCTCCATCACGAGAGTGTCGGTACGGATGAGGCGGCGCAGTAAACTCAGGTTGACCCGCAGCAGGTCGGCAAAGCCCTCCCGGGAACCACGGAGGTTTCCTTCCCCGGAGGGCTCTTCCACCGAGCGCGATTTCAGCCCCTGAACTGAGAAGACAAGCCCCTTTTTACACCCGTCCAGCAGAAGCACGGCCATGCCGGCGGTCATGCGGCGGATGAGGTCGTCCATGTCCTTGACCGGGCCGTCCTCGGCGGGCAGACCGGAGTGGTTCATCAGCAAATCATACACCTGCGTGCCGGTGTGAGGCATCCGCTCCGGCTCGAGGCTGGGCGTGTGACGGGTGGCAGCGTCCAGTAAAAGCGACCAGAGTGACTCGAGGCTGGCCATATTGTCGAAAAGGACGATGGCCCCCGGGCAGTGATAAAGCTCAATGCGCTTGGCATAAAAATCCGCCGAAGCGCCAAACCTAGCGTTGAGCGCCGCCAGATTTTTTTCCAGCGACGAGGAAAGCTGCAGCATACGGTATCCCCCTTTGCCTGCCAGTATTCCCTCGCCGGCGGCGCTTATTCAACCCACAAGGAGGGCCTTCTCGTGACGCTTCTGATTTTCCGTACTCTGCTCATCTATCTCTGCGTTCTGTTCGCCATGCGGCTGATGGGCAAGCGTCAGCTGGGCGAACTGCAGCCCGAAGAGCTGGTATCCACTATCCTCATCTCAAATCTGGCGTCCATCTCCATCGAGTCGGAAGAAGTACCGGTGACGGCCAGCCTCATTCCCCTCTTCCTCATCGCGGCTTTGGAGCTGCTGGGGTCGGCGCTGAGCTTCCGCAGCCAGAAATTTTTCAACCTGATGTCGGGCCGCCCCAAGACGGTCATCTTAGACGGACAAATCGACCAGAACGCTCTGCGCACTCTCCGGCTGACGACTGCTGATTTGATGGAAGCGCTGCGCGGCAAAAACATCTTCGATCCCCGGGACGTCTCCTACGCCGTAGTGGAGACGAATGGCAGTCTTTCGGCGGCACTGCGCCCCGAAAAAGAGACCGCTACCCTCGCCGACTTACAGCTGAAAGTGGAGCACAGCCATGCGACCATCCCTTTCGTGCTGGATGGGCAGGTGCTCGAGGAAAATCTGCACTGGTGCGGCAAAGACCGGGATTGGCTCGAACGGACGGCGCAGGCCAACACCCTGCTGCCGGAGGAAATTCTGCTTTTAGTGGGCAACGAGACAGAAGACTATTTTCTGCTGAAAAAAGAGAGCCGCCGCAAGGGCAGCTCCCGGTGAGAGGTGTGGGATGAAGCGAATTTATGCGTGTCTGTGCATCGTGGCAGTGCTGCTGGGCGTGGCCTTTTACAGCAGTTGGCGGGTGCAGAAGTTTGCAGAGGATATTTCGGACGACATCGACGACGCGATGGAGGCTATCCGGGACGAGGACCTCCCTTCCGCGCGGCAGGCACTGGCCGAGGGCGCTGAACTCTGCGACAAAATGCGGGAAGGGATGAATCACCTGCTCCGCACACAGGACTTCACGGAACTGGAAGCCGCCCTCCGCGCCGCGGACGGACATCTCGAACTGAGCGCCCCCGAGGAAGCATTTGGTGAACTGCGCCGGGCGCAGGTTCAGGTGGAGACGCTGGAATGGCTGTCGCGGAGGCTTGTATAATTAAATCGTTCAGACGTGGTTATATTTCGTGTAATCTATATTATTCGAAATGTATTCATTCTGTTACAGTCAAAAATCAGTCTTATAAGGAGGATTTCATTTATAGTTATTTCGCGTTTTTGTCTTATCACCGATATTTTATAGTGTAATAATTTTGCCTTGTACAAATTTACATCGGTGGTTCCAGACTATATGATTTTTTATATAGCGCGAAATCATGCTCCCTCGTTTGCCTCCTGCCACGATAAAAAGCACATGCCTCCAAGCTGGCAAAGGACCATCCACAACAGTTGTTTCGCGCTGTTCGGCCATGCCACATCGATGAAGCCCGCCAAGCATGAAGGCACAAAAAATCACCCCATCCCCTGCCCTGCGGCAGAGAATGGGGTGCTCGTGCTTTTTACACTTTACTTCTTACGGTCGCCCATCAGCTTTTTCAGCTCATTGAAGAAGCTCTCGACGTCCGCGAACTGCTGATAGACCGAGGCAAAGCGGACATAGGCCACCTCATCGATTTTCTTCAGCTCCTGCATGGTCAGCTCACCAATGCGCACACTCGTCACCTCGCGGTCATAGGTGCTCATCAGGGTCTGCTCGATGCTGCTGACGGCGCGTTCCAGAGACTCGTAGCTCACCGGACGCTTGGCGCAGGCCCGAAGCATCGCGTTGAGCAGCTTCTGCCGGTCGAACGGCTCACGGGAGTTATCCTTTTTGATGACGATGAGCGGCACCGTTTCCACGACCTCGTAGGTCGTGAACCGCATATGGCAGTTCAGGCACTCCCGGCGGCGGCGGATGCGCTCGCTGTCTTCGGTAGGGCGGGAGTCGATGACTTTGGATTCCTCCGCGCCACAATAGGGGCATTTCATGGTCGTTCCTCCTAGATTCAGGACAGATTTGCGTCAGGATAGAAGCTCAGTTTTTCTTTGTGCCCTTGCGCTCGCTCCAAGCCACCCATGCGGAAGTGGAGACACACAGCGAAGTGTACACGCCGCTGAGCATACCCATCATCAGGGGGAAGGCAAAGGTGAAGATGCTGTCCAGACCGTACAGCTTGGAGACGATGCACATCACACCCAGAGCCATCACCGTGGTGACGGTGGTGATGATCGTGCGGCGGGCAGACTGGTTGACGGAATGGTTGACCAGCTCTTCGAAGCTGGCCTTCTTGCCCAGCAGGCCGCGGTTCTCACGGATACGGTCGTAGACGACGACGGTATCGTTGATGGAGTAGCCGAGGATGGTGAGCATGGCGGCGATGAAGTTGCCGTCCAGCGGGGCGCGCAGCAGCACGAAGGTGCCGAACACCACCATCAGGTCATTGAGCAGGGCCAGAACAGCCATCATGCCGCCGGTGAGGCCGCCGATATTCTTGAAGCGGTAGGCGATGTAGGCGAGGATGAGCACCAGTGCGAACACCACGGCAACCAGACTCTTCTGGAGGAATTTGGTACCCATTGCGGCGCTGACATTGCTCAGAGAGAGCTGTGCAAAGGAGTTATCCGGGTAGCTCTCATTCAGGGAGTCCAGCAGGGTCTGTACTTCGTTGGTGGTAACAGTCTCGGTGCCGGGCATCGAAATTTTCAGAGTCTGCTCCCCTGTCGCGACGTTCTCGCCGGTCTGCAGGGTCAGGCCGTTGCTGCCCAGCGCTTCGGAGGCGGTCTTCTGGACGGCAGACATCTCAAAGCTGTTCTCGTAGCTCAGAGTGATCATCGCACCGCCGGTGAACTCGGTGTCCAGATGGACGCCCAGCACCACAGCGCAGAGGACGATAGCTGCCATCAGGCAGGCGGAGAAGGTCAGGAAGCGCTTGCGCAGGCCAACGAAGTTGACCTGCTTCTTCTCTGCCGGGGTCTTGCCGGGAGCATCGGCACCGTAGAGGCGGGGGTCACGCAGAGCCTTGATAGCGGCAGCGCCCCGGATCATGGTACGGGTAGCGAAGATACCGAACACGAAGTTGAGCAGCACGCCGGTGAGCAGCGTGTAACCGAAGGCGTAGATGGTGCCTGCGGTCGAGGGGCCGAAGGCGAAGAAGACGAAGTGCAGGGCCTTGGCGAAGAAGCCGTCAGACGGGCCGAAGGCACCCATCAGCACGATGGCGACGATGACGATGGTCACGTTGCCATCGATGATGGGAGTCAGGCCGCGGGCGAAGCCGCTCTTGAGGGCGCCGTCGAGGCTCTTGCCGCTGCGCAGCTCTTCCTTGATGCGCTCGGCAGTGATGACGTTGGCGTCAACACCCATGCCGATGGCGAGGATGATGCCGGCGATGCCGGGCAGGGTCAGGGTGAAGCTCTCAAACACCGGGAAGTAACCGGAGACGAAGGCCAGCGTAGCCGCCACCTGACCAGCCAGAGCGATGCAGGCCAGGAAGCCGGGCAGACGGTACAGAGCCGTCATCAGCACCACGATGAGGGCGAAGGCGATGACGCCGGCCAGCACCATGGCGCTCAGGCTGTTCTCACCCAGACTCGGGCTGATGGTGGAGTAGCTGTCCACCGTCAGCGCAAAGGGCAGAGAGCCGGAGTTGATCTGGCGGGCCATCTTGATGACGTCTTCCTGCGTAAAGGGGCTCGACGCAGAACTGGTGATGATGGCTGAGCCGTCGGTGATGGCGGCGTTGACGCTGGCGGTGCTGACGTTCTCGTCGTCCAGCCAGATGCTGATGGTGCCGCCGGTCTGATACAGGCGGGTGGTCGCGTCGCCGAATGCCTTGGCGCCCTCATCGGTAAACTTGAGCGCCACATAGTACTCGGAGCTGCTGCCGTTGACGGGGCCGTACTGGGCAGCTGCGCTCTCCACCATCGAGCCATCGAGGACGAGCTCACCGTCTGCACTGCTCCCCTCGCGGAAGGTCAGATAGGCGGTGGTGCCGATCTCCTCAATGGCGGCTTCGGGGTCGAACTCCGTCTCGCCCGACTGCCACGGGAACTCGAGGATGAGGCTGTCGGAGTTATTGTCCACATACAGCTCATAGTCGGTCACGTTGAGGGCGACCAGACGGTTCTCGATGACCAGCTGAGCTGCCTCGAGCTGGTCGTCGGTGGCGTCGTAGCCGTCAGAGGGGACGAAGGTGACGTTGACGCCGCCCTTGATGTCCACACCGAAGCGGATGTCTTTCGCGCCCTTGATGTAGGTGGTGGTCACATCACCGTACTTGACTGCGACGCCAAAGAATGCCGTATAGACGAACGCCGCGATCAAAAGCACAGTGAGGACAAGTTGCCATGCTTTGCCTTTAGTTTTCATATGAATCGGGAAACCTCCAAATATAATAAGAAGCTGTTTTCATAACCATTGCACACCGCCTGAACTGCCTTTTGGCGCACTCTGGCTATGAAAACAACTTCCAAATCCCCGCTGCGCCGTCAGAACGGCAGCACAGCGGGGATCTTGTGCGATGAATCAGTCTTTCTCAGCCAGCAGCTTCTCGACTGCGGCCAGACGGACGCAGACACAGAGCAGGTCGGACGCAGTTTCCACTTCGTCCAGGCTGGGATAAGTGGGCGCGATGCGCAGATGGGCATCATCCGGGTCCTTGTGGTAAGGGTAAGCGGAGCCTGCGCCGGTGAGGGTCAGGCCGCAGTCCTTGCACAGCTGGGCCACACGCTTGGCGCAGCCGGGCATGACATAGAGGCTGATGAAGTAGCCGCCCTTGGGGTTCGTCCAGTGGGCGATGTCTCCGCAGGGAGTCAGCTCCTCGTTGAAGGCCGTCTTGACGGCATCAAAGCAGGGTACCAGACGGCGGCGGTGCTTTGCCATGTGGGCCAGAACGCCTTCCTTGTTCTTGAGGAAACGGACGTGACGCAGCTGGTTCATCTTATCATAGCTGATGATCATGACCGAGAAGCGCTTGCAGATGTACTTCATCATAGCTTCGCTGCAGGCCAGCGCAGAAACGCCTGCGCCCGGGAAGGTGATCTTGCTGGTAGAGGTGAACATGAAGACGCGGTCCTCAGTGCCGTACTTCTTGCACTCGTTCAGCAGGACAGGAGTCTCGATGATCTCGTCCGTCAGGTGGTGGACGATGTAAGCCTCATCCCAGAAAATTTTAAAGTCGGGAGCAGCGGTCTTCATCTTGGCGAAGCGGTCGATGGTCTCGTCGCTGTAGGTGTATCCGTCGGGGTTGGAATACTGAGGCACACACCAGATGCCCTTGATGGTATCATCCTCAGCTACCAGCTTCTCAACAACGTCCATATCAGGGCCGGTCGGAGTCATGGGAACGCTGATGAGCTCGAAGCCGAACTCCTCGGTGATGGCGAAGTGGCGGTCATAGCCGGGTACCGGGCAGAGGAACTTGCGCTTTTCCACCTGAGACCAAGGACAGGGAGACTCGGGGAAGCCGAAGCAGTAGCCCATAGAGATGAGGTTGTACATGATCTGCAGGCTGGAGTTGCCGCCCACAAAGACTTCCTCAGGCTTGACACCCATCACGTCGCCGAACAGCTCACGGGCCTCGTGCAGACCCTCAAGGTCGCCGTAGTTGCGGGCATCGGTGCCGGCGTCGGTGGTGTAATCGGTCATCTGCAGCAGACCCATTGCCAGGTCCATCTGGTGAGGGCCGGGCTTGCCGCGGGCCATATTCAGCTTCAGGCCCATTGCCTGAAATTTCTTGTACTTTTCTTCCAGAGCTGCCTTCTCAGCAGTCAGTTCGTCGCGGGTCATCTCAAAATAATTTGCCATAACACACACTCCTTTATCGTACTTTCTGTTTCCCACAAAATGTCCGGCGCTGCCATCCGCAGAGCAGTCCCATGCCAGTGGACCGTCCCGGTATTCCCCTCGCAGTTCCAGACTTTTATAGTTTACTACAATTTGGTCTCGGAAACAAGTCAGATGGCACAAAAAAGCCCCGCCAAAAAGCAAAAAGCTTTCAGCGGGGCTGCTCTTCCCTGCTGTACGCTGACGCTCAGCTCAGGGAAGTCTGACTCTTATAGCGCTTGCGCACCGCACCGTACTCCATGTGCGCTTCGCCGCCCTCCACGGTGTCCTCGTCGATGGTGACGCGGATGATGGTGGGGTCGTTCGGCACATCGTACATGATGGGCATGAGGATGTTCTCCATCACGCTGCGCAGGCCGCGGGCGCCGGTCTTGCGCTCAATGGTCTTGCGGGCGATGGCATGGAGAGCCTCGTCGGTGATGTCCAGCTCCACATTGTCCATCGACAGCAGTTCTTTATACTGCTTGACCAGACTGTTGCGGGGCTCCTTCAGCACGCGCACCAGTGCATCCTCGTCCAGGTCGTCCAGCACGGTGATGACCGGCAGACGGCCGATAAGCTCGGGGATGAGGCCGAACTTGACGAGGTCGTGGGGTTCGACCTTCCGCAGCAGGGCCTTTTCAGCCTCGCTGGAGTTATCCTTCAGCGCACTGCCAAAGCCCAGTGCGGACTTGTCGGTGCGGCGGAGGATATACTTATCCAGACCGTCGAACGCACCGCCGCAGATGAAGAGGATGTTGGTGGTGTCGATTTGGATGAACTCCTGCTGGGGGTGCTTGCGGCCGCCCTGCGGGGGGACATTGCTGACGGTGCCTTCCAAGATCTTCAGCAGAGCCTGCTGCACACCTTCACCGCCCACGTCGCGGGTGATGGAGGGATTCTCACTCTTGCGGGTGATCTTGTCGATCTCATCAATATAGATGATGCCGATCTGAGCCTTCTGGACGTCGAAGTCTGCGGCCTGGATGAGCTTGAGCAGGATGTTCTCGACGTCCTCGCCCACATAGCCGGCCTCCGTCAGGGTGGTAGCGTCTGCGATGGCGAAGGGAACGCCCAGCATCTTGGCCAGCGTCTGGGCCAGCAGGGTCTTGCCGACACCGGAGGGTCCCAGCAGCAGGACGTTAGACTTCTGCAGCTCAACGTCTGCGCCCTTGCCGCTCAGGATGCGCTTATAGTGGTTGTAGACCGAGACGGCCAGCACACGCTTGGCCTCGTCCTGACCGATGACATACTGATCCAGACCCTCCTTGATCTCTGCGGGGGTCTTGATATTGATGGCGAGATCATCTGCGGGCTGGATACGCGCCCGGCTGGCGCTGCCGCGGCTGGGGCGGGAGCTGTTGCTGCCCGGATGATCCGGCTTGTCCGAGAGCAGGTCGGCGCAGAGGCCGATGCATTCGCTGCAGATGTTCACGCCGGGGCCGATGATCATCCGCTCCACTTCGTCCTGATGTTTGCCGCAGAAGCTGCAGACCAGATCCTTTTCGTTTTTATCTCTGCCGGAATTGTTATTAGCCATAACCGTTTTTCCTTATCCTGGGTGTATTGCTTTCTGCCGCTCAGCGGTGGGTGATGACCTCATCAATGAGGCCGTATTCTTTGGCCTCCTGCGCAGAAAGGAAGTTGTCGCGCTCGGTATCCTGCTCCACCTTTTCCAGCGGCTGGCCGGTGTACTCGCTGAGCAGCCGGTTCATCTTGGCGCGGGTGCGGATGATATGGTCCGCGTGGATCTTGATGTCGGTAGCCTGTCCGGACAGACCGCCGCCCTGACCGCCTGCAATCAGCGGCTGGTGGATCATGATCTCAGCGTTGGGCAGAGCGAAGCGCTTGCCCTTGGTGCCGCTGGCCAGCAGGAATGCGCCCATTGAGGCAGCCATGCCCATGCAGATGGTGGAGACATCGCACTTGATATACTGGATGGTATCGTGGATGGCCATACCCGCGCTGATGGAGCCGCCGGGGCTGTTGATATACAGGCTGATGTCCTTATCGGGGTCCTGCCCTTCCAGATACAGCAGCTGTGCCACGACAAGGCTGGCGGAGGTGTCGTTGACATCCTCGCTCAGCACAATGATGCGGTCGTTCAGCAGACGGGAGAAAATATCGTAGGAACGCTCCCCGTGCGCCGACTGCTCGACAACGTAAGGAACAAAACTCATAGGGTTCGCCTCCTGAATGAAAATTATTGATTTGCAAAATTGACCGATACGGCAAGCGCACATGGGCCGTAGCCGTATCGGTCAATTTCAACAACCTTAGCTTACAGAGCCGGGATCACTCCCTGCCCTGTGCGACCTTGTGCGCCAGAATTACTGAGCGTCCTCGGTCTTCTCGGCCTCAGCGGCCTTCTCCACGACGTTAGCGTGGCTCTTGATGAAGTCGATCGCCTTGTTGATGGCCAGGTCGTGCTTCACCTCATCGACATTGATGAGCTCACGGACCTTGTCCTCTTCCATCTTGTACTGGTCAGCGATGCGCTTGACCTCTGCGTTCAGCTCGTCCTCAGAAGCCTCGATGTTCTCGGCAGCTGCGACAGCCTCCAGAGCCAGACGGATCTTGACCTGCTTCTCAGCCTGAGGCATGAAGGAAGCACGGAACTGGTCAACGGACTGGCCCATATACTTCAGGTAGTCCTCGAGGCGCAGGCCCTGCTGCTCCATGCGGAAAGCAAAGTCGTTGACCAGCTCGTCCATGCGGACATCGTACATAGCCTGGGGGATCTCAGCCTCCATGCCGTCGATGACCTGATCGACCAGAGCGTTCTCGACAGCCAGGTCATCCTGCTTGTCCAGCTGCTCCTGGTTGTTCTTGCGGATGGAAGCCTTGAACTCGTCCAGAGTGTCGTACTCGGAGCAGTCCTTAGCCAACTCGTCGTCCAGAGCGGGCAGCTCCTTGTACTTGACCTCGTGCAGCTTGATCTTGAAGACAGCGGGCTTGCCAGCCAGCTCAGCAGCCTGATACTGCTCGGGGAAGGTGACGTTGACGTCGAACTCCTCGCCAGCAGCGTGGCCGACGATCTGATCCTCGAAGCCGGGGATGAAGCTGCCGCTGCCCAGGGTCAGGCTGTAGTGCTCAGCCTTGCCGCCCTCGAATGCAACGCCATCCACAAAGCCCTCGAAGTCGATGTCCACGATGTCGCCGTTCTCAGCAGCACCCTCGCGGGTCAGCTCACGGGCGTTGCGCTCCTGCACACGCTTCAGCTCGGCCTCAACAGCCTCGTCAGAAACAGTATGGACAGTCTTCTCAACGGTCAGACCATTGTATGCGCCGATCTTGACTTCGGGCTTGACAGCGACCTTGACGGTCAGGGTAGCGCCCTCAGCCTCGCTGGCAGAGTCAACGCTGACCTCAGGACGGCCGACCGGCTCGATGCCGGCAGCCTTGACAGCCTCTTCGTAAGCTGCGGGGAACAGCTCGTTGATGGCGTCGTAGGTAAAGACATCAGCACCGTACATCTTCTCGATGAGAGCCTTGGGAGCCTTGCCCTTGCGGAAGCCCTGAACAGGGTACTTCTTGCCCTCCTTCTTGAAAACATCGGCAACTGCAGCCTTGAAAGCCTCAGCGTCGATGGAGAACTGCAGCTCTGCCATGCTCTTCTCGAGCTTTTCGCACTTGATGAAATTCATTTGTGTATCCTCCACTCAAATATTCTATTGCGTTGGGGCAGCGGGAAAACTGCCGCCTGCAACCGCGCACCGCGTCCTTGCTGTTTGCGAAATGCGGGGACGCGCGCGCTCAAATTGGGTGCAACAATCGCGTCACAACTTATTATAGCACGGTCGTGATAGAATTGCCACCCCAAATTTTGACTTTTTGTCATTTCCGCTGTTTTGGTCTCTGCCTCAGTTGATGCGGTAGGGGCAGAACCGCAGACCATCAGCGCTGACAAGCTTGTAGCGGATGCCGTCCACATCGCCCTGCACCGCATAGCGGATGGCATTGCCGTGCAGATGGCCGTAGTAGCAGGTCCTGATGCCGTAGGCTCTCAGCGTCGCCACGATCTCGGGGGCGCTGGTGCCGGTGTAGACCGGGGGGTAATGCAGGAACACCAGCTTTTCCAGCCCGGGTTCTGCGGCGTCGAGGCTCATCTTCAAGCGGCCTATCTCCCGGTTCATCACCTTTTCGTCGTGAGGCTCCCCCACATCGAACAGCCAGCCCCGGGTGCCGCAGATGGCGTAGCCCTCCACAGAGTAGGAGTTGTTGTGCAGGATGTGGAGCGTATCGAAGCCCTCGGCTTTCAGGTAGGCGTTCATCTTGTTGGCGGTGGTCCACCAATAGTCGTGATTGCCCTTCATGATGAGCTTCTGGCCGGGCAGCTGCTGCAGAAATTCGAAATCCTTGCGGGTATCGGTGAGACGCATGGCCCAGCTGATGTCGCCTGCAAGGACAATGGTATCCTCGGGCTTTACGAGCTTGCGCCAGTTGGCCTCCAGCCGTTCCACATAGCCGTTCCAGCCGGGGAAAACGTCCATCGGCTTGGAGCCGCCCAGGGAAAGGTGGGTATCGCCAAGCACAAAAAGTGCCATAGTTTATTTACTCCTGTTCTGGTTTTCGTCATGCCTGACAGCCCAGTGCCACCTCCGCGATCTGAGCCGGGTCGATGACGGTGCTGAACCGCTCGGCCTTCTGCCGCAGGACGGCGAGACTTGCGGGAGCGGTGCGGCCGGTAGCCTCTTCCAGCGCCTGCATGGCCTCGAAGTCGTTCTCCGGGGCAGTGTGGCCCAGAGCTTCCAGCACGCTGCGCGGGAACTTGAAGGGCGAGGCGGTGGAAAGCACCACCATCGGCACGCCGTCCCGTTTCTTCTGAGCGGCAACATGGAAAGCCACCGCCGTATGGGTATCGCAGAGGTAGCCGTCCTTCTCGTAGCGGGCGCGGATCTCCCCTGCCACCTGTTCCTCACTGCTCCAGCCGCAGTCGAAGCTCTCCTGAATGGCCTTCAGCGTCTCGGGACGGACGGTGTAGCGGCCCGTCTCGTTCAGGCTTTTCATCAGGCCGGCCACTTCGGCATCGCTGCCGGTGACGTGGTAGAGCAGGCGCTCGAGGTTCGAGGACACGAGGATGTCCATGCTGGGCGAAGTAGTCTTATAGAACTCCCGCTTCGCAGTGTAAGTGCCGGTGGAGAGGAAGTCGGTCAGGACGTTGTTCTGGTTGGAAGCGCAGACCAGCTTGCCGACGGGCAGGCCCATCTGCTTTGCATAGTAGCCGGCCAGAATGTCGCCGAAGTTTCCGGTGGGGACGCAGAAATCGACCTTGTCGCCGAAGGCGATCTTTCCCGCCTTGAGCAGCTGGGCATAAGCGGCGAAGTAATAGACGATCTGCGGCACGAGGCGGCCCCAGTTGATGGAATTGGCGCTGGAAAGGCGGATGTTCCGCTCGGCCAGTTTGGCCGCGATGGCTTTATCCCCGAAGACCTTCTTCACGCCGGTCTGGGCGTCGTCGAAGTTGCCGCGCACGGCATAGACAGCGACATTTGCGCCCTCCTGCGTGGCCATCTGCAGACGCTGGATCTCGCTGGTGCCGCCCGTGGGGTAGAACACGGCGATCTCGACGCCTGGGATGTCGTGGTAGCCGTCCAGTGCGGCCTTACCGGTGTCGCCGCTGGTCGCCACGAGGATGAGGGTCTTTTCGGTGCGGGAGAGGTTCTTCTTTGCCTCCACGAGGAGTTTCGGCATCAGCTGAAGGGCATAATCCTTGAAGGCGCAGGTCGGGCCGTGCCACAGCTCAAGGGCATAGGTATCGCCCTCCACCGGGGCCAGATAACCGGCCTTGCCGCCGAAGGCCTCACCATAAGTCGCGCGAGCAGCCTCAGCGAGGAAGTCTTTCGAGTAGTCGGTCAGATATTCGCTGACGACGGCAGCGGCCAGCTCCGGATAATCCAGCTGGCACAATGCCTCCACGTCCACCTGCGGAAAACTTTCCGGGACGAACAGGCCGCCCTCATCCGACAGGCCCTGTGCGATCGCCTGAGAGGCGGTCACAATGCGGGAATGGTCTCTCGTGCTGAAAAATTTCATCGTTATCGCTCCTTTTTGCCAGAAGGCCCATCACTTGGCCTCGTCGTGCGGCAGCGGCCCAGAGCCGTTTTCTGCCTTTTCCCACCGGCACTTCCTGCTATTTCGCGCAAAAAGCACCCTTTATAATATGTACCATCCAGCGCCCGCTGTCAAGAGGGACGACTTCGGCCACGTCGAAGCGCACCGGCTCGTCGCTCTGATGAGTGCTTTGGAGATACCATGCGGCGGATGCGATGATACGACGCTGCTTGGCGGCGTTGACCGCCGCAGCGGGGGTATCCAGAGAGTCTTTGGCGCGGGTCTTTACCTCGCAGAACACCAGTGTTCCGTCCGGTTCCCGCAGGATGAGGTCTATCTCCCCCATCCGGGTGTGATAATTGTGGGTGATGAGGGCCGCGCCCTGTTTCTCGTAGAAACGCGCGGCGGCTGCTTCTCCCCTGCGGCCTGTCTCGGCCCGTTCCATCACTTGCCCTCGGGCCAGTAGCCCTGCTTTTTGAGGAAGCTGCGGCGGTAGAACGGCTGAATGCCGTACTGGGCAATGAGCTCGTAGTGGAGCTTGGTGCCGTAGCCCTTGTGCTTTGCCAGCTGATACTGGGGGTACTGCTTGTCCAGCTCCAGCATATAGCGGTCACGGCTGACTTTGGCCAGAATGGACGCTGCGCCGATGCTGGCGCTGGTGGCGTCGCCCTTCACCACCGGCTGTGCGGGCATGGTCAGCCCGGCCGGGATGCGGTTGCCATCCACAAGGACGAGGTTCGGCACGATGTCCAGCCCCTCCACGGCCTGACGCATCCCGCCCATGGTGGCATTCAGGATATTGTCGCGGTCGATGATGTCGGGGCCGACGAAGACGATTTTGTAAGCCAATGCCTTTTCAACGATTTGGTCGAAAAGAGCTTCCCGCTTTTTCTCGCTCAGCTTCTTGGAGTCGTTGATGCCGTAGACCGGATCCTCCGGGTCAAGGATGCAGGCGGCCACACAGACCGGGCCGCACAGCGGGCCGCGGCCTGCCTCGTCTACGCCCGCAAAACAGCCATACTGCGCCCGGATGTCGGCATCGTAGGCGTAGAGCGGCGCGGAGATCTCCTCATCCGTCCGGCGCTTCATTCCTCGTCCTCCTCGGCAAAGTCGGCCATGTCGTCCCGCTGCGGCGGGCGTTCGAGGGAGATGCGGCCCCACTTGCAGGCGCGGAACTCATCCACCAGCATCACGGCACAGCGCTCGGTGTTCACCTCGCCGCCCCGCACCAGCAGACCGCGCTTGCGGCCGATGGCTTCCATCAGCTCGTAGGGCGGCAGAGCCAGCGTCTCGGCGTCCAGCTTGTAGCGCTGGGCCACGAGGTCGGGATAGTTGCGGCGCACCTCATCCAAAAGGTTCATGGCCAGCTCCTCGACATCAAGGATGTCATCCTTGATGGAGCCGATGAAGGCCAGATTCGAGGCGATGGTCTTGGAATCAAACTTCTTCCAGAGCACACCGGGCATATCCAGCAGGTCGAACTTTTCGGTGCTGACCCACTGCTTGCCCTTGGTCACGCCGGGACGGTCAGCCGCCTTGGCGCGGGCAGAGCCTGCGAAGGTATTGATGAAGGTGGATTTGCCCACATTGGGGATGCCGCAGAGCATGACCTGCGTCTTGGCACCGGCCATGCCGCGGTTCTGGCGGCGTGCCAGCAGGCCGGACAGTTCCCTTTCGATTGCGGCCTTGACGGCATTCGCGCCGCCTTTCTGCTTGGCGCTGATGGCGACACAGCCCGCATCCGCCTCGTGGAAGTAGCGTATCCACTCTTCCGTCACGGCGGGGTCGGCGAGGTCCGCTTTATTCAACGCATAGAGCTTGGGCTTGCGGGCCGTGATGCGCTCGATCTCCGGGTTGAGGCTGGACAGCGGGATGCGGGCGTCCAGCAGTACAAGGCTTGCGTCAACGTGCTGGATCTCCTGCTCCATCATCCGCAGCGTCTTGGCCATATGGCCCGGGAACCACTGGATGGCATATTGGTTTGCAAACCGGGTGTCCTGATTGTTCATTTTACTACTCCAAAATCCGAAAAGGGCAAAAAGCAGAGCAGCACTTTGCCCAGTATATCCTGTTCATCGATGCAGCCGACATAGCTCGAGCGGCTGTCCAGCGAGGCGTTGCGGTTGTCTCCCATCACGAACACCGTCCCCTCAGGCACAGTGTACGGGAACTCCACATCATAGCCCAGATAGGTCGGCTCTGCGATGTAATCCTCTTCCAGCACCTTTCCATTGACCTCTACCGTTCCGGTGGCATAGTCGATGGAGATGGTGTCGCCGCCTTTGGCGATGACACGCTTGACCAGGGGGCGGCCATAGCTGGTGTAGCTGTCCACGATGACCACATCGCCCCGCTGAGGCTCATAGCCTGCGCCCCAGACGACGAGTTTATCGCCGTTTTCCAGCGTAGGCACCATCGACTCGCCGTCCACCTGAATGATACGGAAGAAAAAGGAAAACACCAGCACCAGCACCAGCGCCGCCGAAATAAGCGCTTCGTACCATTCCAGCAGGCCCTGACCACGGACAGCAGGCTGTGACTGTTCCATATCCGATGCACCTCTTTATCCGGGCTTCTGCCCGTTTTTATTTTCTCTGTCTCTGCTCCAAAAGCGCCGTATAACAGAAAAAAGGGGACAAACGAGTTGTCCCCTTTTCTCCCGCTTTGAAACGGGGAATCATCAAATATCGCTCTTGACCTTGGCAGCCTTGCCGGTACGACCACGCAGGTAGAACAGCTTTGCGCGGCGGACCTTGCCCTTACGGACAACAGTGACCTTCTCGACGAAGGGGCTGTTGATGGGGAAGACACGCTCGATGCCGACGCCGTAGGAAACGCGGCGAACGGTAAAGGTCTCTGCGACGCCGCCGTGCTTCTTAGCAATGACGGTACCCTCGAAAGCCTGGATACGCTCGCGCTCGCCTTCCTTGATACGAACATCAACGCGGACGGTATCGCCGACGTTGAACTGGGGCTTCTCAGCCTTGATGCTGCCTTCAGAAATAATCTTCAGTGCGTCCATTTTGAATTCCTCCATTTGTTTTTAGACGTTCATACACGGCGAACTGCCGTCAGAGGACCGCCCGTTTAATGATATGTGTCATTAACCCCGCTGTGGTCTCAGCGGACACTAACGCCTTAATAGGATAGCACAAACCGCCCGTAAAAGCAAGCGTTTCGGGTAAATTTATGCAAAAATTTTCGCTCTGGCTTTGATAGACCGTTCTTACTCGAACTTCCGCTTATCTGCCGTCAGAAATTCGGTGCGCAGGATAGAGGCGTTTGCCGCCGGGACGCCGAATTTTGCTTCCAGCGCCGCCGTCAGCAGTGAGGGGTTCAGGTTCAGGTCCTGCGAGGCAGGCAGGCAGACCGCAAAGCTCACGCTCTCCCCTTCCGTCTCAAGCTCGAGAGTTGGGACATATTCCTTCATCTCGACCATCCTGACGCCGCGCTTGCTCTTTTTCTCCACCGGCACGCTGTCGAGGGAGTTGTACTGTGCAAGCTTTTCTGCGGCGTCCGCCGGGTAGCGGATACGGTAGCAGGCGTAAGCGATGGCGTCGGCCTTCGTCTTCACCGGTTCCACGCGGTAGACCTCGATGCCGGCAGGCACGATGGCGTTCAGCGCCGTCTGCCACTGGGCAAAATCGGGGTTTTCGGCCTCGGTCTTGACATCCACGCACTCGCACTGGCTCTCCTGCCCCAGCGAGAGCGGGCAGGCAAAAGTCATATAGATGTGGGGATTAAAGCCCAGCGTATGCCACACCGGCAGGGCGCTGCGCTTGAGCACCCGCTGCATCACCCGCTGCATATCCAGCAGGGAGATGTAGGAGGCTTCGTTCATCTTCTTAAACGAGATCCTTACTGTAATCAAAGCACGGTCCTCCTAACAGATGGTTTGCGCCGCAGCCGTGGCAGGCACGGTTGCAGGGCTGAGTGGTCTGAGCCGCGAGGGCCTTGTTGTACTCCCGCACCAGATATTCGTGGGTGACGCCGTAGTCCATGTGGCTCCACGGGGTCACTTCGTCCAGACCGATAGCGCGCTGGCAGTAGAACTTGGGGTCAATGCCCATGTCCTCGAAGACCTGCATCCAGGTGTCGTACTTGAAGCACTCTTCCCAACCGTCAAAATAGCAGCCGCGCTTGTAGGCCTCGAGGATGACGGGAGCCAAGCGGCGGTCGCCCTTGGCAAAGACGCCCTCGAGGAAGCTGGTGGTGCTGTCGTGGTAGTTGACCTTGATTTTGCGGCTGTGGACGCTTTCGAGCAGGTGCTTCTGCTTGGCCTGCAGCATCTCTTCGGTATCCATCGGGACGAACTGGAAAGGGGTGTGGGGCTTCGGCACGAAGCAGGCGCAGCTGATGGTCACCTGCACGCCGCGGCCCTTGGCGTGCTTGGGATTGGAGTAGAACAAATCGACCACTTTCTGAGCGGTCTCGGCGATGCCCTCGATGTCCTCCATCGTCTCGGTGGGAAGGCCCATCATGAAGTAGAGCTTGACGGAGGTGTAGCCGTTGGCAAAGGCCAGCGAGCAGGTCTTTTCGATTTCGTCCCAGGTGACGTTCTTATTGATGACGTCGCGCAGGCGCTGGGTCCCGGCCTCAGCGGCAAAGGTCAGGCCGCTCTTGCGCACCTTGGTGGTTTTTTCAATGAGGCTCTGGGAGAAGTTGTCCATCCGCAGAGAGGGCAGCGACAGGCTGACGTGCTCTTTCGGCGCCCACTCGTTCAAATCGTCCAGCAGCTCTTCGAGCTGGCTGTGGTCAGAGGTGGACAGGCTGGAAAGGCTCAGCTCCTCGTAGCCGGTGTTGGCGCAGAGGTCCTGTGCGGCCTTGTTCAGCAGGCTGGCGTCGCGCTGGCGCATGGGGCGGTAGAGGAAGCCTGCCTGACAGAACCGACAGCCGCGCACACAGCCGCGCAGCACCTCGACGCTGGCGCGGTCCTGGATGGCACCCACCATCGGGACGACGAAGTTGGTCGGGGGCGCAAAGTCGTTCAGGTTCTTGATGATGGCCTTGGTGATGACCGCCGGGATGCCCGGCTCGTTGGGGGTGATGGACTTGACGCGGCCATCCTCGTAGTATTCGATGTCGTAGAAAGCCGGGATATAGACGCCGGGGATCCTGGCGATGCGGAGCAGCAGCTCTTTCTTGGAGACGCCGCCCTCTTTCTTGGCCTTTTCGATTTCGGCGCAGATGCCGGGCAGCTGGTTTTCGCCCTCGCCCAGCTGGACGACGTCGAAGAAGTCGGCGATGGGCTCGGAGTTGCAGGCACAGGGGCCGCCCGCCACGATGAGGGGCCAGCTCTCGTCGCGGTCTTTCGAATAGAACGGGATGCCCGCCAGATCCAGCATGGCGAGGATGTTGGTGTAGGACAGCTCATATTGGAGCGTAAAGCCCACAGCGTCGAAAGCCGTGAGGGGGTCTTTGCTCTCCATCGTGTAGAGGGGCAGTTTCAGGCGCTCCATCTCAGCCTTCATATCCAGCCACGGCATAAAGGCGCGCTCACACCACCAGTTTTCGTGGCTGTTCAGCAGCTCGTAGAGGATTTTTTCGCCCAGAAAGGACATACCCACTTCGTAGGTGTCCGGGAAACAGAACGCGAAGCGGACGTCTACCTCGTCTTTATTTTTATAGACGCTGCCCGGTTCGCCGCCGGTGTAACGGCCCGGCTTCTGCACCCGGGACAGCGCTTCTTTCAGTTTCGGATCAAACATCAAGTTCCTCCATTTAACAACACGGATTGCATATTTATATATTTTACCCTATTTGGGCGAAGATTGCAACAGACATCGCAGCATTTGAGCTCCATCCAGCGGTGGGACAGGCAGAAGGTTGAACGCCCCGGTGAGCAGATTGGCCGCAAGGAACGCACTGCCCCGGATGGTTGCACACTGCTCCATCCTCATTGCCCAGATGGCGGCCAAGAGGCCATTCATGCCCGGCCCGGCAGCAGCGAGCAGAAAGGTCTGCCCCCGGGTGAGGGCCTGACCCCGGGTCCGCATACAGAAACCGGTCATGGTCACTTCGATGACGGGAAAACGCCGGAACAGGAGCAGATAGACGAAGATATGCCCCATTTCGTGGAGGATAGCGGCGCACAGACCGATGCGCAGGAAGCCGCTGGCGTCGAACCAGAGCAGCAGATACAGCGCCCCGCAGAGCAGCAGCGGGTCACGGAACACCAGCGGCCCCAGCCGGACGAGCCGCCTCATGGCAGGCCCAGCAGAGCCCCCGCATCATAGCGGACGCCCTGTTCCAGAAGCTCAAAATGAAGGTGCGCCCCGGTGGAGCGGCCCGTCTCCCCCGCTGTCCCCAGCGGCTGACCTGCCTGCACCACCTCTCCGGCCCGAACGAAGAGGTATTGCAGATGGGCGTAAAGCGTCTCCTGCCCGCCGCTGTGGCTCAGGCGGAGGTAGTTGCCGTAGGTCGCGCTCCGCCGGGCGGCAATGACGACGCCGTTCATTGCGGCCAGCACCAGCGTGCCTTCCGAACATGCAAGGTCAGTGCCGCGATGGAACGCCTCTTCGCCGGTGATGGGGTCGGTGCGCCAGCCGTAGGCGTCCGAGACCCGCCATGCCGTCGTACCCAGCGGGAAGCAGGCCGTCTGCGCGGGCCTTACCCGTTTCAGCGAACATCCCTCAGGCGCGGCTTTTGCGGCACAGGCCCGCAGAGCGGCCACGCAGAACAGGACAGCGCAGAACACCGCAAAAATCACCCATCCCTTTGTTTTATGCTGTCTTGTCCCCATCGGCGTCCCTCCTGTTTCCTGTACTGTATGCGGCAGAACAATATAAAATGCCGCCGGCCTTGCGGGCCAGCGGCATCGGGGATTATTTCAGGAAGTGCTCGAGCAGGCGGCTCAGCAGACCGGTGCGTCGGGGGCGGCTCTCGGTGACGACGATGGGCATCGGGGCGGGAGCGGCCTTTTCCGGCTGTGCTGGCTGTTTTTCCAGTTCTACGGGTTGAGGTACTGCCTTTGCCGGTGCGGCAGGCTTTTCCGGAGCCTTGACGGGCTGGGGCTTCGGCGTCTCGACGACAGAGACCGTTGCAGGCGCTTTGTCGCGGGCCGTCCAGTCGTCGCGGAGAAGGTCGTACATTCCCATCTGGCTGTTCACCAGCGGCTCGCCGGGGGCGGGCTTGACTTTCTGGTAGCTGCCGTCCGGCTGCATCTCGCGGGCGTTGACGTTGTCGCTGAGCTGGAGGCGGAGGATACTGTCCAGCTTCTCCTTCAGCACGGGGTCTTCCACCCGGACGCCGACTTCCACGCGGCACTCGGTGTTGCGGGTGAGAAAGTCGCCGGATGCGATATAGATGCGGGTGTTCACGCCGTCATAGAAGCTGTAGATTCGGCCATGCTCGAGGTAGCGGCCCACGAGGCTGCGGATGTGGAGGTTTTCGGTCTTGCCCGGCACACCGGCACGGACGCAGCAGATGCCGCGGACGATCATGTCGATGCGGACACCGGCACAGCTGGCTTCCTCGAGCTTTAAGATGATGTCACGGTCAGAGATGGAGTTGTTCTTCAAAATCATGGAAGCCGGGCGGCCCAGACGGGCAGCGTTGATGACCCGGTCCATCTCATCCAGCAGCACGCTCTTGAAGCGGAGAGGTGCTACCAGCATTTTTTCGCTCTCTTCCGTCAGTTTCTGCACGGCAAGGTTCTGGAAGACGTTGGACGCTTCCTCGCCGATGCCGAGGTCGGCGGTGATGAAGGAGTAGTCGGTATAAAGCTCACTGGTCTTCTCGTTGTAGTTGCCGGTACCGATCTGGGTGATGTAGGAGTAGCCGTGGGCACTCTTTTTGGTGATGAGAGTCAGCTTGGAGTGGACTTTGTAGTCGTCAAAGCCATAGATGACCGTACATCCGGCCTCTTCGAGGTGCTTCGACCAGTCGATGTTGTTCTGTTCGTCAAAGCGGGCGCGCAGCTCCACCAGCGCCACGACTTCCTTGCCGTTCTCAGCGGCTTCCACGAGGGCCTGTACGATTTGAGACTCGCGGGCCATGCGGTAAAGCGTCATCTTGATGGAGATAACGTCGGGGTCCTGCGCGGCCTTTTTCAGCATCGCAATAAAGGGGCGGATGGACTGGTACGGGTAACTCAACAACACATCGTGCTTTTCCACCTCGGCGGCAAGGTCGTAGTCCTGCGGAGGCAGCATAGGCCGGGCAGGCGTATAGAACAGCTCAGGGTGGCCGTCGGACTCCATGCGGGAGGTGAGCTTGTAGAAGAAACTCAGGTCAAGAGGACTCTTCTGGACGAAGACCCGCTTGTGGGTCAGCTCGAGACGGCTGCAGAGCAGCTGAGCGACCTGCGGTGCGGCGGGGATGACCTGCAGACGGACGGCGGCCAGCTTGCGGCGGCGCTTGAGCAGATCGGCCATGATTTCGCGGTAGTCGATGTCATGGTCCATCATGCCCTCTTTCACGTCGATGTCGGCGTTGCGGGTGACCCGGAAGAGGCACTTTTCCTGCACATTTTCCTTCCCGAAGATGAGGGCCGCATAATGGAGCACCAGCTCCTCCGTCAGGGCAAAGCAGGTCTCATTGTCCTTCCGGACGAAATGCATCCGCTCCATCTGGCTTGAGATGGGTACGATGCCGAGGGTATGCTCCGAGGTGTGTTTTTCGTGAAGGAGGACGCCAAGATAGATCTCCTTATTGCGCAGGAACGGGAACGGGTGGCGGCTGTCCACGATCTGGGGGCTGAGGATGGGGAAAAGCTCGCTCTGGAAATACTTTTTCCAGAAGTGCTCGTCCTCTTTGCTCAGCTTGTCGAAATCCACCTTGCGGTAGCCGCAGGCGGCCAGATTTTCCAGCGCTTTGGCGTAGTATTTGTCGCAATCTTCCTGGAGCTGAGCGGTCTTGGGCATGATGGCGGCAAGCTGCTCTTCCGCCGTCATGTTCGTCTTGTTTTCCCGCTTTTCCTTCTTGCCGCGCATGAGGTTGGCGCGCTCCTGGAGCGAGCCGACGCGCACCATGAAGAACTCGTCCAGATTAGAGCCGTAGATGGCCAGAAACCTGAGCTGTTCGGCCAGCGGGACATTTTTATCCTTGCCCAGCACCAGCACGCGGCGGTTGAAGTCCAGCCAGCTCAATTCCCGGTTGATAAAAATGCTCTCTTCACTCATGATAACTCCTTTTTCCCGAGAAGGTCTCCCCTCTCAGCTCACATAGGCGAGGCCCTGCCATTCGTCTATCATATCCTGCGTAACGCCCGGCACCTGTGCCACCTCATCGAGGCTCTGGAACCGGCCATGGGCAAGACGATATTCCAGAATGGCTCTCGCTTTCTTCTCCCCGAGGCCGGGCAGTGTGGTCATAGCGTCCACCCCGGCGGTGTTGAGGTCCACACGGAAGGACTCCCGCAGAGGCTCGACCACCGCTGACGAAGCCTGCGCCGGGGATGGAGGCACGGCATACCAGAACGCCAGACTGACAATGCAGACCGCCGCTGCTGCCGCCAGTGCCAGAAAGCGGCGCTCACCAGGGCTTAACATAGTTTCTCTCATTGTACTCGAAATCCTTCCAAAAAGAAAGTCTCCTGCGGAAAATTTGCAGGAGACTTTACACAATCTTTACGATGCGGCTTCGGCACTTCGCACAAGGCCATAGAAAAACTCTGCGGCTGCGCCGGTGTCGTGGTCGGTCAGGGTCGTCTGGCTGGCAGCAAGGCGCAGCTCCACCGGGGCATCTGCCGGAACGACGCTCTGCTTGGCCTGACGGACCAGCTCGAGCATCTGGCTGCACCCGGCGGCGACGGTGAGCTGGTCAGCCGTGCAGTTGACGGGCAGACAGACCGCGCCCAGCATAGCTTCCGCCGAGACGGCACCCGGCGTCAGCACCATGACATCCATGCCGGTGCGCTCCGAGCGCAGCATGGCGGCATTGTCCCCCAGCGCCTTTTCCAGAAGGGCCTGAATGGGCAGCTGCTGACGGTCCTGATAGAGCAGGATGCGCAGCACGTCCTCGCCCTTGACGTCGGCGGGACTGCACAGCGTAAAGGGGGTGAACTCCCGGCGCAGATGGCGCTCGAGGGCGGTGCTCATCCGCAGCACACGGGTAGAGCCGTCGGCCATCTGCAGCGCAATGCCGAGGCCCACAGCTGCGGGCAGCTTTTTGAAGATGGATTCCTCACAGCCCGCGAAGCTGCACAGCGGCTGGCCGCTGCCCTCCGAGAACCGGTAGGCCAGCGTACCGCCGCAGGTGAGCGCGGGCGCAGCAAGGCGCAGTCCACCCAGCACGGCACGGACGGCCCGGGGCGAACGCTGGCTGAAGACCGTCAGCCTGCCGCCCCGGCTGGAAAACAGCTGGAGCACATCCCGCACGACCTGCGGCATGTTGCCGTCACCGGCCAAAAGGAGATGGTCCAGATCGCAGAGTACGAGCGTAGAATCGAGAAGTTTCGTCATACAGTCCCCCTCCTGAGCGATGCAATAAAGTGGGTGAAATACTCCGGAAGCTCCGAGTCGAAGCGGAGATGTTCCCCCGTGATGGGGTGGATGAAGCCCAATGTCTTTGCGTGGAGACACTGGCCGTGGAGCTTGGTGATGCAGTTGTGGGGGCCATACACCGGGTCGCCCGCCACGGGATGCTGGATGGACGCCATGTGGACGCGGATCTGATGGGTGCGGCCCGTCTTGAGGCGGCATTCCAGCAGGGTGAAGCCGCCGAAGCGCTCCAGCACCTTATAGCCGGTGTAGGCATACTTGGTGTGGGGCTCGCTGGCCGGGTAGACCGCCATCTTCTTGCGGTCGGTCTTTGAGCGGCCCAGATTTGCTTCCACAAAGCCCTCGTCCTGCGCAAAGCCGCCGTAGACAACGGTCTGGTAGGCGCGCTCCACGCTGTGGACCGCCATCTGCTGGGACAGGCCGATGTGGGTGGCGTCATCTTTCGCCACCACCAGCAGGCCGCTGGTGTCCTTGTCGATGCGGTGGACGATGCCGGGGCGTATCTCACCGCCGATGCCCGAGAGGCTGCCCTTGCAGTGCCAGAGCAGGGCGTTCACGAGCGTACCGTCCGGGTTGCCCGGGGCCGGGTGGACGACCATGCCCTTGGGCTTGTTCACCACCAGAAGGTGATCGTCCTCGTACACGATGTCCAGCGGGATGTCCTGCGGCACAGCCTCGATAGGCTTTGCGTCAGGAATTTCCAACAGGATGGTGTCCCCCGCCTTGAGTTTGAGGCTCTTGGCGATGCTTTTTCCGTTGCAGAGCACATGACCGTCAGCCACGAGGCCTTGCAGCGCACTGCGGGAAAGGCCGGTGTCCTCCCCGCTGAGGAAGCGGTCGATGCGCTGGCCTGCGGCCTCCGCTCCCACGATAAATTCACGCTGTTCCATGGTTTACCGCTCCTTCGAGGGCTTATCTTCCACTTCTTCCAGCAGGATAACCAGCACCCAGAGCGCTACACCGACGCAGACGAGGATGTCGGCAAAGTTGAAGACTGCAAAGTCGATGAACAGCGGGTTGATGTAGTCCACGACCTCACCGTTCAGCACACGGTCGATGAGGTTGCCGATGCCGCCGGCCAGCACGAGGATGAAAGCGATCTGCTGCAGGAGCTTGCCGCGGCTGCGGAAGAACAGCAGGTAAGCCACGAGCAGCAGCGCGGCGCTGGTGGCGAGGATAAGGAAAAGCTGCTTTCCGCTCAGCAGGCTGAACGCCATGCCCTGATTGAGCACGAAGCGCAGCTCCACCACATGCGGGATGACGGTGATGGCCTCCACAGGGGCCAGATACTGGGTAGCCCAGAGCTTGATGGCCTGGTCGATGCCCACCAGCGCGGCCACACAGACCAGATTCAGAATGACATATGCCATAGTTTCTCCTGATTTTTTGAAAAAGGCGGCGCCCCCTTTTGCGCCGGGTGCGCCGCCAGAGATACAAAATGGTTTAGCCCTCCACAACAGCGGCACAGCGTGCGCACAGGGTGGGATGAGCAATGTGGGTGCCGATGTCTGCGGAGTATTTCCAGCAGCGCTCGCACTTGTCGCCGGTGGCGTGTGCAGCAGCAACGCCCAGACCCTCGACGGCGCTGGCTGCGCCGCCTTCACCCTTGACCAGCTCCACATGGGAGACGATCATCAGGTCGGCCAGCTCGTCCATCGGGATGCTGTTGAGCAGGTCGTAGACGGCGTCATTGCAGTACAGGGTGACGGAAGCCTCGAGAGAAGCGCCGATCTGCTTATCTGCACGGGCCTGCTCGAGGACCTTCTTGACCTCGTCGCGGACAGCGATGAGCTGCGCCCACTTGGCCTTGAAGGCATCGTCAGCTGCGTACTGGCCAGCCTTCGGCATATCCTCGAAGACAACGTACTTGTTCATAGCCTCGGTCTTGGGCAGGAAGTCCCAGATCTCCTGGCTGGTGAAGCAGAGGATGGGAGCGATGATCTTGTCCAGAGCGACGAGGATCTTGTACATCGCGGTCTGCGCAGCCTTGCGGCCAGTGCCGTTGGTGCAGTACAGGCGATCCTTGGTGACGTCCAGATAGAAGTTGGACATGGCCACGACGCAGAAGTTGTAGACAGCGTGGTAGACCTTGTTGAAGTCATACACAGCATAGCCAGCGTTGGTGTTGACGATGAGGTCGTCCAGCGCAGCCAGAGCCCAGTGGTCGATGTCCTGCAGCTGGTCGTCAGCCACACAGTCAGTGTTGGGGTCGAAGCCGTCGAGGTTGCCCAGAATGAAGCGGGCGGTGTTGCGGATCTTGCGGTAGGCCTCGCTCAGCTGCTTGAAGATGTTCTTGCCGGCACGCACATCGACGGTGTAATCGGAAGAAGCCACCCACAGGCGGATGATGTCTGCGCCGTAATCCTTGATGATCTCGCTGGGCTCGACGCCGTTGCCGGCGCTCTTGTGCATCTGCTTGCCCTGCTCGTCCACGACCCAGCCGTGGCACAGAACGGACTTATAGGGTGCGCAGCCCTTGCTTGCGACACTGGTCAGCAGGCTGGACTGGAACCAGCCGCGGAACTGGTCGCCGCCCTCCATATACATATCGGCCGGGAAGCGCAGCTCGGGGCGCTCTTCCAGAACGGCAGCATGGGTGGAGCCGGAGTCGAACCAGACGTCCATGATGTCGGTGTCCTTCGTCCACTCGGAAGCGCCGCACTTCTCGCAGACTTCACCAGCGGGGATGATCTGCTCAGCGTCGTACTTATACCAGGCGTCGGAACCCTCCTTGCGGAACAGGTCGCTGACGGCCTTGATGGTGGCGTCGGTGATGTGGTAAGCGCCGCACTTCTTGCAGTAGAAGGCCGGGATAGGCACGCCCCAGGTGCGCTGACGGCTGATGCACCAGTCGTTGCGGTCGCGCACCATGCCGTGCATACGGTCGTGGCCCCAATCGGGCATCCAGGTCACGGTGTCGATGGCCTTGTAGACGTCCTCACGGAACTTGGCGATGGAGCAGAACCACTGCTCGGTAGCACGGAAGATGATGGGATTATGGCAGCGCCAGCAGTGCGGATACTGATGCTTGATGTGCAGCTGGCCCATGACAGCGCCGGCGGCGGTCAGGTCGGCCAGAATGGTCTTGTTGGAAGCCCAGACGCGCTGGCCTGCGTACTTGCCGGCCTGCTCGGTCAGATAGCCGCCGTCGTCCACAGGGACGGTGATGGGGATCTGGGGGTACTTCTGGCAGACGTTGAAGTCATCGACGCCGTGGCCGCCGGCGGTGTGAACACAGCCAGAGCCGCTTTCCAGCGTGACGTGGTCGCCGAGGATGACCCAGCCTTCCTTGGGCAGATAGACGTGGTTATAGCGCATCAGCTCGAACTCTGCACCGCTGACAGGTTCACCCACCACCTCATACTCGGTGATGTGGCAGGCATCCATGACGCTCTTGACGAGGTCAGTGGCCATGATGTGGAACTCGTCGCCGATCTTGACGAAGGAGTACTCGAACTGGCCGTTCAGGCAGATAGCCTCGTTGGCGGGCAAGGTCCAGGTGGTGGTGGTCCAGATGACGAAGTAGGTCTTCTCCATCGGGATGCCGTGCTTTGCCAGAACGCCGTTGGGGTCCTGAGAGACGTGGAAGCGGACGAAGATAGAGTCGCACTCGTCCTCGCCGTACTCGATCTCGGCCTCAGCCAGAGCGGTGCGGCAGTCGGGGCACCAGTAGACAGGCTTCAGACCCTTGTAGATATAGCCCTTCTTGGCCATCTCGCCGAAGATCTCGATCTGACGGGCCTCAAACTCGGGCTTGAGGGTCAGATAGGGATGCTCAAAATCGCCGATAACGCCCAGACGCTTGAACTGGTCGCTCATGATGTCGATGTGCTCGGTGGCGAACTTCTCGCAGATCTGGCGCAGCTCGAGCTTGGAGATGTCCTTCTTCTTCTCGCCGACGGAGGACAGGGCCTTCAGCTCAATGGGCAGGCCGTGGGTATCAAAGCCGGGCACATAGGGAGCCTGGAAGCCCTCCATGTTCTTCTCACGGATGATGATGTCCTTGATGATCTTGTTCAGCGCGGTACCCATGTGGATATTGCCGTTGGCATACGGAGGGCCATCGTGCAGGATGAACTGAGGTTTGCCCTCGTTGTGCTTCATGAGCTGGTTGTACAGGTCGTTGTCGTCCCAATCCTTGAGCATGACCGGTTCCTTCTTGGGCAGGCCGGCGCGCATCTCAAACAGGGTCTTGGGCAGGTTCAGAGTACTGTCGTACTGAGACTTATTCTTAGCCACTGGTTTTACACTCTCCTCTATTGGTTTTGCAATCGCAAACAGCGCAGCTACGCGCTTATTTTATCAAAACAGCTTTACGGCACACAAATGATGCCTTGCTGTCGATGCTTAGGGAATTATTCGCTGAAGTTCACGCCCTGAAAGGCAGCGTTGGGGTCTGCCGGGGGCGGGTCGAGCTTGAGCTGAGATTCGTCCTTCTCCCAGAAGTCCTCGCTGGCCTTCTCGGGGGCGGCGTCTTCCGTCTCGGCAGCGTCCGCAGCGGGTGCTGCTTCCTCGGTGGTATCGGCATCCTCGGTTTCGGGCAGCTCAGCCTCGGCATCCTGTGCGGGGGCCTCCTCCTTCTGCTGGAACTCCGGCAGACGGCTCAGGGACTCCACATGGGTGCGGTAAAGGTTCAGCACGTCGGACTTGAAACGGGTGACCTCGAGACGAACGCGGTCATACTCGCGCTCTTCGGCCAGCTTTTTGTCGTTGGCCTCGCTGATGATCTCGTCGGCGCGGTCGCTGGCCTTCTGCAGCAGCTCGTTGGCATCCCGGATGATGTCGTCGCCGCGCAGATTTGCACGGTGCAGGATGTCTTCGGCCTTCTGGTTGGCCTCGCGGATGACGTTTTCGCCCATGCGCTGCGCATTGATGAGGGCGCTCTTGAGCATATCGCCGTCTGCCTCATAGCTCTGCATATTGCGGCGCAGGGTCTCGTTCTCGGCAGTCAGGTCGGCCACCTGCTTGCGCAGGGCCTCCATCTGTTCCGCATCCTGCCCGAGCTGCTGTTCTACCTTATCCAGAAAGTGGTCAACATCCTCGGTACGGTAGCCGCGGAGGTTCTTTTCGAATTGGACAGAGCGCACGTCCTGCGGTGTCAGCATAATGATCTCCTCCATTTTATCCAGTTGTCCTTCTCAATATTGGAAGAACTCAATGATTTGTCGGTCTTTTTTGCTCTTGCCCGGCAGGGCTGTGAGGCGGAAGCGCCCTTTGCCCCGCACTGTGAACACATCAGATTCGTATACCGGCGCATGGGCGCTGGAAACGGGCAGATGGTTGATCTCTACCCTTCCCGCTGCCACAAGCTCTGCGGCCATGCCCCGGCTGCACCGCAGCATGGCGGCAAGTACGGCATCCAGACGCAGCGACGATACGGTCGCGGTCTGTAACCGGCGCTCTGCCTGTGCAAACTCCGGTACTTCGTCCAGCGCCAGCTGCTGAGCCGTCACCTCGGTGCGGCCCACACTGCGCAGCTCCTGACAGATAAGGGCTGTAGCAGGCTCCAGCGCGAACAGATAAGCGGTACCCGGCTCCTCCGGCGGCAGGACGATGTCGCCCAGCGCCTCACGGCGAAGCTCGAGTCCCATCAGACTGCCCAGATAATCCTTATGGACGGGCAGCTGCGCCCCGGCCAGCGCACGGCACCTGAGCCGGACGCAGCAGACAGGGCTTGCAGGGTAACAGTCTTCCGGCTCAAGGCAGAGCACCCGGCGCTCGGCGTCGGGCCAGCCGCCCTCGAAGCGGCAACTTTCCTCCGGCGCACCGGCACGGTTGAGTGCCGCCTGCGCCAGCTGCTGTTCCCTGTCGCTCAGAAACGCCGAATAACGGGCGATGCCCCGGCCAAAAGCGGCGCGGGCCAGGTCCTCGACATGACGCATGAGGAAGCGTTCCTCATCGTTCTGCGCCGGGACGAAGCCCCGCACGGCACTTTGCTGGGTATCAATAGAACGCGCCATTGTTCTCCAGCTCGTCCAGCAGGTCGCCCATGATGTCTACATTGTAGGGAGTAATGATGAAGGTGCTGTTGGCCACCCGCTTGATCTGGCCGTTGTTGGCGTAGGCCACACCGGAGAGGAAGTCCACCAGACGGCGGGAAACTTCCTTGTTGGTGGATTCCAGATTCAGCACGACGGTGCGCTTGTTGTTCAGGTGGTCTGCAATCGTGCTGGCATCCTCGAAGTGCTCAGGCTTGACCAGAACGACCTTGAGCTGGGTGGTAGCATGGATGTTGACCACCTTGCCGTTCCGCTTGGGGGCTGCACCCTCTTCGGGCTCGTCCTCTTCCTCGTTGCCTGCGACGCCGAGACCGCTGTTGTTATTCACCATCTGAGGACCGTCGTCCATATACTGATCGTCGTAATCGTCCTCACTGCCGAAAAGCCCTTTTTTCAGGCTGTCCACAAAAGACATAGAAACTTGCTCCTTTCATTCGGGCAGCTCACGCTGCCTGGCACCCCTTTGTGAAAAAGAGTTGCTAATAGCTTTTTCTATTATCTGATTTTTTGCGTCAGATGTCAATAACTACAAAAGCTTTCCATCATACAAATTTTGTCCGGAGACGATGATCTCGTCATAAAGGCGGACTTCGCTGACGGTTTTTGTCTTATCCGAGCTGCTGGGCATGACGATGCGGTACTCGCCGTCCGTCACCAGCGGATGGTCATTATCCACGGGGTCGATCTTGCAGAAACGGGCAAGATTGCCGTATTTGACATAGACGCCCGGGATGTAGTTCTCGCCCTGTGTCTCAGACTCGGTGCCGTCCTCTTTCAGGTAATGGATAGCGTCGATGGGGACGCGCAGGCCGGTGGTCTCGCCCACGATGATCTGGGCGCTGGCCCGGTTGAGCCGCAGCACATCGCCGTTGATGATCTCGCAGGTGATGACAAAGCGGGCCAGACCGGTCGCTTCGTCGATGGTCACCTCGGAGACGGAGGCTTTGAGGGGCGTTTCCATCTGGCCGGGGAACTTTATCTTCACCGAGCGGGTCAGGGGCTTGCCGTTGTCGCCCAGCAGCTTCTCCCCTTCCTTGGCCGAACAGAGGCCGACATACCGCCACGCAAAGCCCGAGACGATCTTGCCCGCGCAGCCGTCCAGCGGCAGCTCAGGGTCAGAATTCAGATATGCCTGCAGGTCGGTGGTGTTCAGCGCGAGGATGTCGTCCGCCCCGGCGTTGAGCCGCCCGCTGGCAGAGCTGCGGATGAAGTAACCCGTCTGAGGGGCGGTGATCTGGGTCGGCTCTCCCAGCTGGGCCTGCACCTGCGCCGACTGCTCAGTGAGGGAGGCGATCTGGGCCGAGAAGTCCGAGACTTCACCCGTGATGACCCAGAGCTTGTTCTGAGCGAGGATGTAGTTTTCTTCGCCCTGGGCTGTCTCGTCATAGGCAGAGCTGTCCAGCGCATCCATCATATCATAAAGCGCAGAAGCCCGCTCTTTTTTCAGAGAATCCAGCTGGGTGGCGGTGGTATTCTGAGAGCGCTGCAGAAGCTCGATCTGGTCGTTCAGGCTCGTGAGCTGCTGGCGGAGGCCCGCCTGTTCCGGGCTGCTGTAGATCTCCGCTACTGCAGCCCCCGCCGAGACGCGCTCGCCGTCGGCCGCGAGATAGCCCAGCGTTCCGCCGCCGGGAACATAGACCTCATCGAAGAGGAGAACTCCGTCGGCGTCCACCGTATCCGCCACGGTGGCAAGAAGTGCCGTCTCGTAGGTGTTGGGCGGGAAGAGTACCTGCAGGGCCTGATAGCCCACATAGATGCCCGCCAGCACCACGACGGCGATGACGAAGCCTGCCAGCTTGCCCAAAGCGCTGGACGCGCCGGGATCAGAGCGTGGTCTATCCATCATAAAAGGTCACCCTTTCGCTAAAAATTCTTGGGTCAGCTGCACGGCCCGGGCTGTAACATCCGGCGCAGAGGCGTCCAGCCAGACCACGCCGTCCATATGGCGGAACCAGGTCAGCTGGCGCTTGGCGTAGTTGCGGGAGGCCTGCTTGAGCTTTTCGGTGCAGGCATCCAGCGGGGCCGTCCCCTCAAAATAGGAGAAGAGCTCCTTGTAGCCGATGGCCTGCGCTGCCGTGCGGTAGGTCTGGCGGTGGTCATAGACCAGCTTTGCCTCATCGAGGAGGCCGGCGTCCAGCATCTTGTCCACCCGCAGGTCGATGCGGCGGTAGAGCTGGGTGCGATCGGGAAAGTCCAGACCCAGCACCAGCGAACGATAGGGCCGCTCCGACGGGAGGGACTGGGCTTTCTGCTCGCTCAGACGCTTGCCGGTGGCCCGGAAATGTTCCAGCGCCCGCAGGACCCGCACCTGATTGTTCGGATGGATGGCGGCGGCGGCTTCCGGGTCGGCAGTCTGCAGCTCTTTGTACATGGCCTCCGGACCTTTTTCAGCCAGCTCAGCGGCCAGCTGTTCCCGCAGGCCGTCCGGCGTCTTCTCGGCGGCGAAGCGGACACCGTACAAAAAGCTCTGGACATAGAGGCCCGTGCCGCCCACGAGGATGGGCAGACGGCCCCGGGCGGAAATGTCCGCCTCGAGCGTTCCGGCCAACGTCACGAAATCTGCCACGCTGAAGGGCTCATTCGGCTCCAGAATATCCACCGCATGGTGCGGGATGCCGTGGGTCTCTTCGGGCGCGACCTTCGCCGTACCGACGTCTAATCCTTTATAGATTTGCATCGAGTCGGCGCTGATGACTTCGCCCTCGAAAGCTTCGGCCAGCACCACGCCGAGAGCGGTCTTGCCGGTGGCAGTGGGGCCGACGACGGCCAGCACCGGATGCTTCTGATTTTTATCACACGATTCGGCCAAACTGCTTTTCCAGCTCCTTTCGGGTAAGTTTGAGAACGCAGGGGCGCCCATGGGGGCAGAAGGGCGGCACTTCGCCGGAGAGAATTTTTTCGGCCAGCGCCATCAGCTCCTGCGGCGAGGTGTGGTCGCCCGCCTTGATGGCGGCGCGACAGGAGATGGAATGGAGCACCCACTCTGTCCGCTCGTTCAACGCGTCGCGGCTGCCGTGGGCCAGCTTTGCCGCCAGCTCGACCAACAAATCTTCGGCACTGCTCTGCTCCACATCAGCGGGGACCGAGCGCAGGCAGACCGAGCTGCCGCCAAAATCACTCACCTCGAGACCGGCGCTTTCCAGCAGGTCGAGGTTGGCCAGCAGAGCGGTCTTTTCCTCGGCGGAGAGCTCCACCACCAGCGGCTCCAGGAGAAGCTGACTGGGAACATCGCCGTAGTGGGCGGCCAGTTTCTCGAAGAGCTGGCGCTCATGGGCGGCGTGCTTGTCAATGATGCAGATCTCGTCACCCCGCTCCGCGAGGATATAGGTGCGGAAGATCTCGCCCACATACCGCAGAGGCTCCGGGCCATCCTGAACGTCAAAGCCCAGCTGCTCCGGGGCTGCGCTCTGCTGAGGTTCATCCGAAGCCTCCGGCAGCGGCGGACGCTCCGGTTCTTCCGGGGCAGGCTCCCACGCGGCCATGTGGTCGCGAGTGACATCCGGCAGGTCGATGTCTGCCTCGATGTCCAGCTGTGACTCACTGGATGCAGCCCGGAAGGGCGGCGGCTCAAGGACACTTTCCTTCTGCGGCGGCTCAGGACTGTGAAGGGCAGCGTTCATCGGAAGAGGCTCGAAGGCCGCAACCGTTGTCCATGTGTGTTCCGATGCCGGCGCAGCCTTTTCCGGGGCTTTTACGGGCAGCGGGAGGATGTCCCGCTCCGGGGCAGAGGGCTGTGTCGTGCGGGGTGTCACAGACGCTGCCGGTGCCGCTGGGCGGAGAGGTTTTTCCTCCGGGTGCGGCAGGCTTCCCGGCTCTGCCTGACCCGAAATCACCGCTGAAAGTCCTGTAAAGTTACTGCTCTTTACAGCATTTTCTTCTTTATTTCCGCTATTTTCATGTTTGTTGGATACATCATTCTCTTTCTCACTGTCAAAGACGAACTGTCTCTCCCCTGTACCAGGCTGGCTCAGCGCCAGCTTGACAGCATGGTAGACGAGGTCGAAGATGTCGTTTTCCCGGGCAAAGCGGACTTCTGTTTTTGCCGGATGGACGTTGACATCCACAAGGTCGGCAGGCATCTCAAGAAGCAAGATCCCTCCAGGAAACTTGCCCTGCATCGTGGTACCCTTGAACGCCATCTCCATGCCCGCCATCATGGTGCGGTTGCGGACATATCGGCCATTGATATAGAAATACTGCATACTGCGGCTGGCGCGGCAGCTGCGGGGCTGGGTGATGAGCCCCCAGACCCGGTAAACACCCTCACGGTTATCAACCTCCACGAGGTCACGGCTGAACTCCCGGCCCAGCACGGCATAAGCCGCGCTGCGGAGCTGGCCGTCACCGGGGGTGACATACTGCAGTTTGCCTTCGCGGATGAACTTGAAGCTCACCTCGGGGTGGCTCAGGGCCACATGGCCCACGATGTCGGCCACGAAAGTACCCTCGCTGGAATCCTTTTTGAGGAATTTCATCCGGGCAGGAGTATTGAAAAAGAGGTCACAGACCCGGATGGTGGTGCCGACGCCTCGCGCACCCGGCTCGATGGGCTGCTCTTCCCCGCCCTCGATACGGTAGAGGGAAGCGCACTCGTCGGCCTCGGTGCGGGTGAGCACTTCGACGCGGGCCACGCTGGCGATAGAGGCCAACGCTTCGCCGCGGAAGCCCAGCGTGTGGATGCTGGTGAGGTCCTCTTCCGTCCGAATCTTGCTGGTGGCATGGCGGATGAAAGCCGTGGGGATGTATTTTGCCTCGATGCCGGTGCCGTTGTCGCTGATTTCAATCAGACGGACGCCGCCCGACTCGATCGAGACGGTGATTTGAGACGCACCGGCGTCGATGGAGTTTTCCAGAAGCTCCTTGACGACCGATGCGGGCCGCTCAACCACCTCACCGGCGGCAATAAGTTCTGCCGTGTGCTTGTCGAGAACGTGTATCTCTGCCATTCGTTTCCCTCCGTTTCAAATAAAATCAGCCATTCAGGCTGCCGCTCAGGGTCTTTTTCAGCTCATACAGGAAGTTCAGTGCCTCAATGGGGGTCAGGGTCTCAACGTCCAATGCCTCGAGCTTTTCCATCATCTCGCTGGGGACTGCAGGCGAAGAATACTCCTGCAGGGCGTCGAAATCCATCTGCTCCACCTTGTTCTTCGGGGCAGACGCTTCCAGAGTGCGCAGCACCTCGTGGGCGCGGCGCGTCACGGTGCCGGGCAGACCGGCCAGCTTCGCCACCTCGATGCCGTAGCTGTCGTCGGCGGGGCCGCGAATGATGCGGCGGAGGAAAGTGATGTCCTCTCCCCTCTTTTTGACCGCGATGTTGTAGTTTTTGACGCCCTCGATGGCCCCTTCCAGGTCAGTCAGCTCGTGGTAATGGGTAGCGAAGAGGGTCTTGCAGCCGAGGCCCTTGGCCGGGTCGGAGATGTGCTCCACGACGGCCCGGGCGATGCTCATGCCGTCGAAAGTAGAGGTGCCGCGGCCAATTTCGTCCAGCACAACGAGGCTCTTGGGTGTGGCGTTCTTGAGAATTTCGGCCACCTCGGTCATCTCGACCATGAAGGTGGACTGGCCGGCGGCAAGGTCGTCCGATGCGCCAATGCGGGTAAAGATGGCATCCACGACGCCCACATGACAGCTGGACGCTGGGACGAAGGAGCCGATCTGTGCCATCAGGGCGATAAGGGCGTTCTGGCGCATATACGTCGATTTGCCTGCCATATTCGGGCCAGTGATGATGAGACAGCGATCAGTGGTGCAGTTGAGCCTGGTATCGTTGGGGACGAAGAGGCTGCCTTTCAGCATCTGCTCGACCACCGGGTGGCGGCCCTCGGTGATGGTAAGCTCGTCGCTGTCATCCACCACAGGGCGGCAGTAGTTGTTTTCAGCGGCCACCTGCGCCAGCGCCGCCAGCACGTCCAGCTCGGCCACAGCATTTGCCGTCCGCTGGATACGGTCGAGCTGACCGCCGATCGTTTCCAGCAGTTCCGAGAAGAGCCGGTGCTCCAGCGCAATGAGACGCTCATGCGCACCTAAAATCTTGCTTTCCAGCTCTTTCAGCTCCTGGGTGATATAGCGCTCACCGGAGGTGAGGGTCTGCTTGCGGATATAGGTCTCGGGGACCATGGATTTATAGGAGTTGCTGACTTCGATGTAGTAGCCGAAGACGTGATTGTAGCCGATTTTCAGCTTGGGGATGCCGGTCTCCTGCCGCAGGCGCGTTTCCAGCTGAGCGAGGACACCCTTGGTGTTGTCGCGGATGGAGCGCAGCTCGTCTACCTCGGGGTGGTAGCCTTTGGCGATGACGCCGCCGTCCTTGAGGGTGGAGGGCGCTTCCGGGTCGATGGCGGCAAGGATGGCCGTCTTCACGTCATCCAGCAGGTCGATTTGTCCCGCAAGCGCAGTCAACTCCGGGCAGCTGCAGCTCTCGGCCTGCGCCCGCAGTTCCGGCAGGCGCTCACAGGTCTGGGCCATCGTGTAGATTTCCTTGGGGGTGGCGGAGCCGTAGACCGCGCGGGTCATTAGGCGCTCGAGGTCGGCGATGTAGTGGAGCTGTTCGATCAAATCGCCCCGCTGCATGGTCTGGTTCACAAGGCTTTCCACCGCGTTGAGGCGGCGGTTGATGGCGGCGCTGGAAATGAGCGGCTGCTCGATCCAGCTGCGGAGCATCCGCTTGCCCATGGCGGTGCTGGTCTTGTCCAGCACCCAGAGCAGCGTTCCCCGCTTTTCGCGGCCCCGCAGCGTCTCGGTGAGCTCGAGGTTGGCCCGGGTGACCTGCGACAGCCGCATGAACTGGGCTTCATTATACGTGATGACCGTTTTCAGGCGCTCGACGCCTTTAATTTGCGTATCATGGAGATATTCCAGCAGCGCGGCCATTGCAAAGCGGACAAGGCCGTCTTCTGTGATACCGGTCTTTGCGGCCCAGTCGCGGCCAAACTGGTTCTCGAGGGAGATGGCCACGAGGCCCGGGGCGTACCGCTCCTCTTCCACCAGCTCGACGGCGCAGTTCATATTCTTTTTGATGTAGGCAGTGATCTCCCGGCAGTCCAGCAGGCCCGGATTCATCAGCACCTCGCTGGGGTTGTAGCGGCAGAGTTCCGCAATGACCGCCGGGGCGATCTTCTCCCGCTTGAGCTCTGTGATGTGGGCCGTGCCGGTGGAAACGTCCGCGAAGCAGAGGCCTGCTGCGCCGCCTTTCAGGAAAACACTCGCAATGTAGTTGTTTTTGTCATCCTGAAGCATACTGCTCTCAATGACGGTGCCGGGCGTGACCACGCGGATGATGTCGCGCTTGACGAGGCCCTTGGCCTTTGCCGGGTCTTCCACCTGCTCACAGATGGCGACCTTATAGCCCTTCGAGATGAGGCGGGCCACATAGCCCTCGTAGCTGTGGAATGGTACGCCGCACATGGGCGCACGCTCTTCAAGGCCGCACTGCTTGCCCGTGAGGGTCAGATCCAACTCCCGCGAAGCTGTGAGCGCATCGTCGAAGAACATCTCGTAGAAGTCACCGATGCGGTAGAATAGAATCTCATCCTTATGTTGTTTTTTGATTTCCAGATATTGCTGCATCATGGGCGAAAGCTCTGCCATGACCGTTCACCTTCCTCCCCTAGTTGTCGGTTTGCCATCTAAAACCGCCTGTTGCAAGCAAAACGCGGCCCTGCATTGCACAGCCGCGTTTTGTGTTTCATGGTTTAAGCCTTAGTGGCAGCCGCCGCAGGTGGAGCAGCTACCGGTGCAGGAAGCGGAAGGCTCCTGCACGGTCATGGGGTCGCCGCCGTTCATTGCAGTGTTGATGATGGCGTCGATATAGTTCACGAGGGCCTCACAGTCGCGCTTTGCCTCGTTGTAGGCCACCATGCCGTCATCGGCCATAATCTTGCCGTAGAGGTCGTTCACCTTCTGGTTCAGCTCGGCGATGCGCTCATCGCTGCGCTCGGGCTTGCCGATCTCGTTGTTCAGGTCCATACGGGCCAGATTGAACTCACCGATGAGGTTCTGCAGTTCCTCGTCCTTGTCGTTCATCTTGCGGGCCTGGTCCATAGCCAGATAGCGGGAGTCGGTCTGAAGTGCCATGGCGGCACGCTTGAAAAGGTCGATGCAATCCATTGTAATAGTCTCCTTTTATCGTTCCTGTGTTATATATTAGGATGGTGTATCCAGAATATCATGATTCAACCAATTCGCCCAGCAGGACGGTGGCACGGGCGCCCGTGAGGCGCACCATCGCATAGCTGCCCATGAGGGCGGGGTCAGCCTTGAACTCGACGGTAAGGTTGTTGTCGAGACGGCCCGAGAGGGTGCCTTCATTGCGGCCATAGCCCTCCACGAGGACGCGGACGGTCTGGCCTACCTGAGCCTTCACGAGGGCCATTGCGATGTCGTCCTGAACTTTGAGCAGGCGGGTCATACGGTCGGTCTTCTCCTTGCGAGGGGTGGGGTCGGGCATATCTGCCGCCTTGGTGCCGGTGCGCTTGGAGTAGATGAAGGTGAACAGCTGCATATAGCCCACCTTCTGCACCAGCTCAAGGGTCTTCTGGAAGTCCTCTTCGGTCTCACCGGGGAAGCCCACGATGATGTCGCTGGAGAAGGTAATGCCGGGGACCTTCTTCCGGGCATACTCGATGAGTTCGAGGTAGTGCTCCACGGTATAGTGACGGTTCATCTGGACAAGCAGACGGTCAGATCCGCACTGCACCGGCAGATGCAGATGCTTGCAGATCTTCGGCTGGGCCGCGATGGTGTCGATGAGCTTGAAGCTGGCGTCCTTCGGGTGGCTGGTCATGAAACGGATGTGGTAGTCGCCCGGGACGGTGCAGAGCAGGTTGAGCAGGTCGGAGAAATCCACCTGCTCCTCGAGTCCCTTGCCGTAGCTGTTGACATTCTGGCCCAGAAGGGTGATTTCCTTATATCCTGCCTCCACGAGACTCTTGAACTCGGCGAGGATGTCGCCGGGCTTGCGGCTCTTTTCGCGGCCGCGGACGTAAGGCACGATGCAGTAGGTGCAGAAGTTGTCACAGCCATACATGATGGGCAGCCAGGCACGGAACTCGCTCTCACGGCGGATGGGGATATTCTCCACGATGACGGGGCGCTGAGCCGGCTCCATGAGCACCCGCTTGTGCTTCTGCAATTTCTGAGCGATGAGCTGGGGCAGCGTGTCGATGCCGTCCACACCGAACACGAGGTCCACGTAGGGGTAGCTCTGGCGCAGCTTTTCTACAACGTGCTTCTGGTTGGCCATGCAGCCGCAGAGGCCGATGATAAGGCCGTGCTTCTTCTCTTTCAGGCCCTTGAGAGCGCCCACGTTACCGAAAACACGCTGCTCGGCGTGCTCACGGACGGCGCAGGTGTTGAAAAGGATGAGGTCGGCGTCCTCAGGTTTGTCACACAGGCCGTAGCCGATGTCCATCAGCACACCCTTGATGCGCTCGCCGTCGTTGACATTCTGCTGGCAGCCGTAGCTGTGGACGAAGGCCAGCGGCGGGGTGTCATAGGCCAGCTTGACCAGCTCTGCCGCCGCGTTGTTATGTTCAAATGCTATGTACTCCAATGAAACCATCCTTCTCTGCCGCTGGGGACACACCTCCGGCAGCAGACATACTGATACTATAAAGAAAGCTCTTTATAGTATACCCTTTTTGGCCTTGGAGGGCAAGAGTTTATTTTTACTGAGCCTGCTTGCCGGCGCACGCCTCGCACAGGCCGAACAGCACCACGGCGCAGTCCTGCACGACGCCCTTCTGGTTGCGCACCAGCTTCATCACCTGCTTTTCGTCCACGTCAGCGTCCACGACGCCGCCGCAGCAGTTGCAGTAGAGGTGGCTGTGCCAGCCCAGAGTGTGGTCGAAGCGGTCAGCCTTGCCCGGGATGGAGACGCGGCGGACGCGGCCTGCATCTACGAGACTGTTGAGGTTGCGGTAGACGGTACCAAGGCTCAGGCCGGGACATTCCTTGGCTGCGAGGTCGAAAATCTCCTCGGCAGTAGGGTGGTCGCAGAGCTGCTCCACTTTCTGCAGTACCAGCTCGCGCTGTTTGGAATAACGCATGGTCTTTCTCCTTTTTATGATGGGGTGTGTATCGGGATAAAGGCCGGGTTCAGAGCTTGTCTTCCCCCTTGATCTTCGCCCAGTAGGCCCGGGCGGCCTGTTCGGTGCGGTTGTCGCCGAACGTATAGTATTTCACGTCCTTGAGCAGGTCGGGCAGATATTGCTGGTCCACCCAGTGGTTCTCATAGTCGTGGGCGTACTTGTAGTTCTGGCCCTTGACGGCAGCATCCTCGCCGTCAAAGTGCTTGTTCTGCAGCTGGCGCGGGATGGGGCCGGTGCGCCCCGCCTGCACATCGGCGATGGCCGCATTGATGGCGTCGTGGGCGCTGTTGGATTTCGGGCTGGTTGCCACGAGAATGACGGCATCGGCCAGCGGGAGCCGGGCTTCCGGCAGACCCACCATGTTGGCTGCGTCCACTGCCGCCTTGACGATGGGGATGATCTGCGGGTATGCAAGGCCCACGTCCTCACAGGCGCAGACCATCAACCGGCGGCAGGCCGAGGGCAGGTCGCCCGCTTCCAGCAGACGGGCCAGATAGTGGAGGGCCGCGTTGGGGTCGGAGCCGCGCATGGACTTCTGGTAGGCCGACACGATGTCGTAGTGGTCGTCGCCGTCCCGGTCGTACCGCATGGCCGTGCGGCGGGTGACCTGCTGTATCATCTCGAGGGTGATGTGCTTTCCGGTTCCGTCCACGGGGGCCGCCGTCACCACGAAATCGAGACAACCCAGCGCCTTGCGCAAGTCGCCGCCCGCACTCTCGGCGAGGTAGGCGCAGGCGTCCTCATCCATCACGACAGGCTGTGATTCCGACTCCGAGAGCTTTTTCAGGGCGTTGCGGATGCCCCGCTCCACATCGGCGGCGGAGAGGGACTTGAACTCAAATACCGTACAGCGGGACAGCAGTGCATTATAGATGTAAAAGTAAGGGTTCTCGGTGGTGGATGCGATGAGGGTGACAGAACCGTCCTCGATGCACTCCAGAAGGCTCTGCTGCTGCTTTTTGTTGAGGTACTGTATCTCGTCGAGGTAGAGCAGGATGCCCCCTGCCCCGGCCAGCGTGCCGATGTCCTTCAGCACTGCTTTGATGTCACCGGTGCCGCAGGAAGTGCCGTTGAGCTTATGGAGGGTCATGCCGCTGTTCTCGGCGATGATGCGGGCGACGGTGGTCTTGCCCGTGCCGGAGGGGCCGTAAAAGATCATGTTGGGGATACGACCGCTCTCGATGGTGCGGCGGAACACCTGTCCCTCGGCCAGAAGATGCTGCTGGCCGCAGACATCAGCCAGCGTTTTGGGGCGCAGACGCTGCGCCAGCGGTTCGTTCATGGGTCTTCCCTCCAAAAATGATCATGAGAATTCTTCTCTTTTATAGTATAGCGCATTTTGCACGCCGCGGCAAGAGAAATAATGAAAATGATTCTCAGATAAACGACAAAGCATTTACAAATTTCGCAAAACATGATATGCTTGTGCCATTCCAATCAAGAAACGAGGGGAAACGTATGCGCGGAAAGAACGTCTCCGCCGAAGACCTGACGGCCAAAAAAGAGCTGGCTCTGGAGGTCATCCGGCGGCTCAAGGCGGAGTATCCCGACGCAGGCTGCACGCTGGACTACGACCACGCCTGGCAGCTGCTGGTGAGCGTCCGGCTGGCGGCCCAGTGTACCGACGCCCGGGTGAATATCGTGGTGCAGGACCTGTTTGCAAAATATCCGTCGGTGGCCGCGCTGGCCGAGGCAGAGCCCGAGGACATCGAAGCCATCGTCAAACCCTGCGGGCTGGGCCGCAGCAAGGCCCGGGACATCTCGGCCTGTATGCGGATGCTGCGGGACAAGTATGACTGCAAGGTGCCTACGACCTTTGAGGAACTGCTGGCACTGCCCGGCGTGGGCCGCAAGAGCGCGAACCTCATCATGGGCGACGTGTTCGGCAAGCCCGCCATCGTCACCGACACCCACTGCATCCGCCTGTGCAACAAGATCGGCCTTGTGGACGGCATCAAGGAACCGCAGAAGGTGGAGATGGCGCTCTGGAAGATCGTCCCGCCCGAAGAGGGCAGTGATCTGTGCCACCGTTTCGTGATGCATGGCCGGGCCGTCTGCAATGCCCGGAAGCCGGAGTGCGAAAAATGCTGTCTTTCGGGCATCTGCCGCTACGCGCGGGAGGAAGCATCCAACGTCTGATTTTACATATTTCAGGAGGTTTTTCTTATGTTTAGTTTTATCTTCAGTCTTCTCATCGGTGCGCTGGCCGGTTACATTGCAGGCCGCATCATGGGCAGTGAGACCAGCGCCCTGCGCAACATCGTGCTGGGCATCCTGGGCAGCTTTGTGGGCGGCATCCTCTTCGGCCTCGTGGGCCTGTCCGCTACCGGCCTCGTGGGTGAGATCATCGTCTCGGTCATCGGAGCCTGTGTCTGCATCTGGGCTGGCCGCAAGCTGTTCAAGTAAGCAGTCCATCTTGAAAATGCCACAGCTTTCAGGGGTGAAAGCTGTGGTTTTTTCGTTTCTGACCGATGTCATTTTCTCTCGAACTATGCTATAATAGGGTTTGTGTTTGAAATTGGAAAGGAGCTTTTCTCATGGAAACTACGCATGAGTCGTCGAACCAGACTCTCTGCTCCGCACAGCCCGCCAAACCCTACGCTTTCAGCCGCAAGGTGTTCTGTGAGGGGATGCGGGACGGTGTGCCGATCGCGCTGGGGTATTTTGCGGTGTCGTTCTCGCTGGGCATCGCGGCCCGGACGGCGGGCTTTACACCCTTGCAGGGCTTCGTGGCCAGCCTGCTCAACAATGCTTCGGCGGGCGAGTACGCCGCCTTTGCCCTCATTGCCAGCGGCGCGACCTATCTCGAGGTAGCCATCATCACCCTCATCGCCAACGCCCGCTATCTGCTGATGAGCTGTGCGCTGGCCCAGCGGTTCGCCCCTGGTACGCCGTTTTTCCACCGGCTTATCATCGGTTATGACGTCACTGACGAGCTGTTCGGCATCACCATCGCCCGGCCGGGTTATCTGAACCCCTTCTACACCTACGGCGCTATCGCGCTGGCCGCGCCGGCGTGGGCTTCGGGTACGGCGCTGGGCATCATCGCGGGCAATCTGCTGCCCCTGCGGGCCGTCAGCGCACTGAGCGTGGCGCTCTACGGCATGTTCCTCGCCATCATCATTCCTCCGGCCCGGAAAGATAAGATCGTGGCCGCGCTGGTGGCCATCAGCTTTGCGCTGAGCTTTGCCTGCACCTATCTGCCGGGCATTTCCGCCCTGTCGGACGGCACCCGCACCATCATCCTGACAGTGGCCATTTCCTGCGCAGGTGCGCTGTTATTCCCCGTTAAAACCCAGAGTGAGGAGGCTGAACAATGATTCGCAGCAACTGGCTTTACATCGCAGTGATGTTCGCCGTATCCTACACCATCCGCATCCTGCCGCTGACCCTCATCCGGAAGCCCATCAAAAACCAGTTCATTCAGTCGTTCTTGTACTACGTCCCTTACGTCACTCTGGCGGTCATGACCTTCCCGGCCATCGTCAACGCCACCCAGAGTCCGGCAGCTGGTGCGGTGGCGCTGGTGGTAGGCATTGCGGCGGCATGGTTCGGAGCCAGCCTGTTCCAGGTGTCGGTGGCCTGCTGCGCCGTTGTCTTCGTGCTGGAACTGTTCCTTGTTCACTGAGGTGACTGCCCTATGAAACGAGTCCTTGTAACCGGCGCAGGCGGCTTTGTGGGCGCGCGCATCCTCGATATGTGGCGGGGGCAGTTTGCGCTCTGTGCCTTCCCGTCCGACACCCTACGCACTGCCGACGAAAACGCGGTGCTGCGCTTCATTTTGAAGGAGCACCCGGACGTCATCGTCCACACGGCGGCTCTCTCCAACACCCAGTACTGCCAGCAGGAGCCGGAGGACTCCTTCCGCGCCAACGTCCTGCTGCCCGAGTGGATAGCGAAGGGAGCGGAGGAGGTGGGCGCAAAGCTGCTCTCCTGCAGCTCCGACCAGGTGTATGCAGGCGTGACGCAGCGGGGGGCGCTGGCGGAGACGCTGCCCCTCTCCCCTTCCAACGTCTACGGACAGCACAAGTTCGAGGCCGAGGCCCGGGTTCTGGCCCGCTGCCCGGATGCTGTGGCTCTCCGCCTGCCCTGGATGTACGACCTCCCGGGCTATCATCTGCCCATCCGGGGCAACCTGCCGCTGAACATCCTGAAAGCGGCAAAGACCGGTGAAGTGCTGCGCTTTTCGCGCAATGACTACCGTGGCGTGGGCTATGTGCGGGAGGTCATCGAGAACCTCGTCCCTGCGATGGAGCTGCCCGGCGGCGTCTACAACTTCGGCAGCGAGTGCGACGGAGATATGGTCGAGACAGCACGATGCTTCGCCAATTTACTGCAGGTGGATGTAAAGATCGAGGAATCCGATCTCACCCGCAACCTCGCGATGGATACCGGGAAGCTCCGGACTCAAGGCATCGAGTTCTCCTCGACGTGGGGCGCACTTCGGGTGTGTCTCGGAGATTACCGACTTGGATATTTGATGTAAAAAGGGAAGGGACTGCCCAAGGCAGCCTCTTCCCTTTTTATTATTTCCACAGATTTGCCGCGATCAGCTCCAGCACACTTCCCGCGATGCAGCGCGCCTTATCGGAGATGAGAAAGCAGTTTTCCAACTCCTCCCGGCGGGGGTCCACGTCAGCCACCTTGAAGCCGGGTGTGACGGGGTAGCCATCCCGCAGCAGACCGCGCAGGATGCCCGCGATGCGGGTCGTCACCGGAGTGCGGATGCCGTCCGGCGTTTCGATTTCCGCGATCGTTTCACCCTCCGGCACAATATCTCCGATGGCACACACATTCCGGAAGACACCAGCCTTTTCTGCGTGGATGACACGCTCAGCGCCATAGCCGCCGATGACTCCGGGGACGCCCGTGTTGGGGATGGCCGCACCCTCCCGGATGATACGGCCCAGACGGTGGCCGCGCTTGGTCTCCACCACGAAATCAACATCCACACCGGCGGTAAAACCCGGGCCGAGCGCGATGGTCAGCGGAGCCATATCCCGCGTCGTTCCGAGATTTTTCTTTGCAAGGATGGCATCAACGAGCGCGGCAGGCCGCACCTGCGGGATGAGCTCCCCTTTCGGGTCCACCATCACCGGCACGTCGCCACGCTGCCAGACCACAACGGCCTCATCCAGCGTTTTTACAAGGGCAGCGCGCATTCCCTCCACGACAGCCCCGCCCTCATACACGGCCTCACTCACCGAGACCTGGCGGCGGATGGCGGCAGGATGCTCTGCCTCGAGCACGAGCACTTTCAATCCCGCCGACCACAGCCGATGGATGGTGCCGGTGGCGAGGTCGCCGCCGCCGCGCACCAGGATGACGTCATCACGCTTCATTATTTTCTTCCTCCTTGAGCAGCTGCAGGAACACGTTCATCGAGCCGCCGCAGGCAGCCAGCGCCGCATCGTCCTCTTTTGCGCTGGCTGAATACTCTGCCAGCTGGCAGGGCGCAGCCTCGCCTGCCTGCATTTTTGATGCAAGCTGCTGCACACGGTATTCCATAATGCCGCCGCCCACACTGCCCACGGATCTGCCGTCCGGCAGCACCAACATCTTTGCTCCCACCTCCCGGGGGGTCGAACCGTGGCGGGAAACGATGGTCACAAGGACAGGAGCCTTTCCCTGTCCCGTGCAGGCATCCAGCGCATTCAGCAGCTCGGGCGGGAAGCCTTCCGTCTGCTGACGGCCATTTTTCACCTCAACGATCTCCGCGAGGATGGATAGTGCGATTTCCTGCGCTGTCTGCGCCTTGATGGCGAGGCCGATGGGAGCGTGGAGTGACTCAGCCTTTTCCGGGGCAGTTCCGGCCTCGATGAGCTGGCGGCGGACAAGGGCCGACCGACTTCGACTGCCCAGCATACCAACGTAGGCAAGTCGTTTCTTGTATATTTCGGTAAGGCATTCCACGTCGAAGGAGTGGGCGCGGGTGGCGACAACAAAGTAGGTCTCCGCACTGCCCTCCACCTGCGTAAGATTTTCGGCATAAGGACCGCAGAGGACCTTTTCGGCCCCGGCACGGCGAAGGGCGTCAGCGTAATCTGGCCGCTCCTCGAGACCGGTGACGGGCAGGCCCAGCATCACGGCCAGCCGGACGACGGACTCGGCCACATGGCCTCCGCCGCAGATGACGAGCCGGGGCGCGCCTCCGAATTTCTCGACGAAGATCCGCTTATTTTCCAGAGTCAGGATGCCGCTTGCACCACATCCGGCCAGCGCCGGGAGATTCCGGGCCAGCAGCCCCTCCGGTCGTGCAGGCCAGACGGGTACGCCTTCACAAAGAAGAAGCCGCGCTCCGCTTTCCGGCCCCTCCAGTACGGAGGCCAGCGTATGCTGCCCCTGTGTGCTGCGCAAAGCGTCCAAAAACTCACGAATCGACATAGAATTTCTCCATTATGGTTTATTGCTCCACCGGTGTGGCAGCATCGTAGCCCGCATCGTTCAACTGAGACTGCCACGCCTGCCAGTCCTCGGGCAGCATCCGCCAGCCGAGCCCGCAGCCTGCCGTGATCTCACTGGGCAGCGGGATGAGCCGCCCCGGGATACCCCGGGCGGCACACTCCTTCTCCCAGCCCATCGCACGGGCAGTAGAGGCAAACGAAAGAACGATATATTGTCTTTTTCTGCGCATATCAACCCTCCTCGGCCAGCTCACAGACCGCCTCGGCGGCTCTGAGCACCTCGGCCTCTGTGTTCTGGTGGGAGAAGCTGAATCGCACCATCCCCTGCTCCACGGTGCCGAGGGCTTTGTGGATGAGGGGCGCACAATGAGCGCCCGCCCGGACACAGATGCCGTAGTCCTCCCAGAGGATGTCGGCGGCACGGGCTGCGTCCTCATCCCCGAAGTTTAGGGAGACGATGGGCGCACGATCTGTTTCGTCGAAACTGCCGTAGATTTTCACGTCGGGAGCATGGACGATTTTCTCATAAAACAGGCGTGTCAGAGCCATTTCTTTTTCATGCAGAACCTCGACGCCCTGCGAAAGTATCCACTCCACGCCTGCCCCGAGGCCCGCGAGGCCGGGAACATTCAGCGTCCCCGCTTCCAGCGCTGTGGGCATCTGAGAAGGATGCGTTTCGTCGAAACTGTGGACACCGCTGCCGCCCACCACAAGGGGGGCCATGGTCAGCCCGGGGCGGACATACAGCCCGCCGGTCCCCTGCGGACCCAGCAGCGCCTTGTGTCCGGTGAAACAGAGAACATCCACCCCCAGCGCCTGCACGTCGATGGGCCGTGCGCCCGCAGTCTGGGCTGCATCCACGACAAGCGTAAGACCGTGCTTTTTTGCAAAAGCGGAGACGAACGCAAGGTCCGTAAGATTGCCTGTGACGTTGGAAGCGTGCGTCACCACGACAAGACGGGTATTGGGGCGGAGAAATTTTTCGAACTGCTCATACCGCAGCCGCCCGGTGTCGTCCACCTCCACAAAACTCACTTCTGCCCCCTGCTCCCGCAGGCGATAGAGCGGCCGCAGCACCGAGTTGTGCTCGCAGACCGTTGTGATAACATGGTCGCCGGGGCGGACGAGGCCGCAGAGCGCTGTATTGAGCGCCTGGGTCACGTTGGCCGTGAAAGCAATGCAGTCCGGGCTTTCCGCATGGAGAAGTGTTGCAAGTGTCTCACGGGCATGGTAGACGATACGGGCCGCGTGAAGGGTCGGCTCATGCGCCCCGCGGCCCGGATTGCCCGCATGTTCCAGTGCATCCAGCATAGCCTGGCCCACGCAGGGCGGCTTTTGCAGGGTGGTAGCGGCGTTGTCGAGGTAGATCACGGCTTGACCACGTTCCCGGCGTTCAGCATCTTCTCGGCGATGACGTACATATTCGTCACGCCGCCCACGGCCAGCTTCTCGGTCAGGCCGTAGAAGTTCAGGCAGGTGCCGCAGGTGAGGATCTCGACGCCCTCAGCCTCCAGCGCCTTGAGGTCGTCCAGCATGGGCGAACCCTCGCAGGTGAGGTGCGCACCGCCGTTATAGAGGAGGATGGTCTTGGGCAGCTTGTCCTGCTGGGTCAGCGAGAAGATAAAAGCCTTCAGCAGGGTCTTGCCCAGCTCCTCAGCACCCTCGCCCATCTTGTCGGACGCGATGACCACCACCGTATCGGTGCGGGCGTCAGGGGCGCAGGCCGGAGCTTCCTCTTCTTCTGCCGCAGGCTCACCCACGGTGAACAGGACGCGGTATTCCCGCTCGGCCAGCTTTTCGGCGGCAGACTGGTAGCCCTTCTGCTGGGCCATTTTGGTGAGGTTCTGGACAGCGATCTCGTTGTCCACGAGCACTTCGACTTCGCCTGCGCCATTCAGTTCAGCAATCGCTTTCTTTGCCTTTACTACAGGCAGCGGGCAGGCGTCCCCTCTGGCATCAACTTTCCGCATAGTTTTCCCTCTCTATCGTATGTTTTATTCAGGATAGGACACAACTATTTCGGCGTCCTGCTTCTCTGTGATTTCTCCCACGATTTGTGCGGGGAGGCCGGCTTTTTGCAGCTCGTCCCGGAGGCTTTCAGCCTCTTCCGGAGCCACGGCAAGCAGCAGTCCGCCCGAGGTCTGGGGGTCGAACAAAATTTCCTGCATGGCAAACGGCACATTTTCGAACCGGACGAAAGGCCCGGTGTGGTTGCGGTTGCGCTGACCGGCGGCGGTATAAAGGCAGTCGTCAGCGGCCTGCCACGCACCCGGAAGGACCGGCACAGCGCTGCCGTCGATACGGCAGGACAGCCGCCCGCCCATCATCTCGTGGAGGTGGCCGAGGAAGCTGAACCCGGTCACATCCGTGGCCGCGTGAACATCATAGCTTCGACTTATCTCGGCGGCAGATTTGTTCAGGGTCGTCATGGAGGCCACGGCGGCGTCCATGGCGCCGGGGGCAGCTTCGTCCACGCGGTTGGCCGTGCAGATGAGGCCCACACCCAGCGCCTTGGTGAGGATGAGCTTGTCGCCGGGCTTTCCCGTATCATTGGCAGTGAGGCGGCGGGGGTCCACGAGACCGGTGACCGACAGGCCGTACTTCACACCGGTGTCGGCGATGGAGTGGCCTCCCGCGAGGATGCCCCCCGCCTCGGCCACTTTTTCTGCGCCGCCGCGCAAGATCTCACCGAGGATGTTCAAATCCATGCTCTCAGGGAAGCAGACGAGATTCAGTGCAGTCTTTACCTCGCCGCCCATGGCGTAGACGTCGCTGAGGGCGTTTGCCGCCGCGATCTGGCCGAAGGTGTAGGGGTCATCCACCATCGGCGGGAAGAAGTCCACCGTCTGCACCAGCGCGATGTCGTCGGTGATGCGGTAGACAGCCGCATCGTCCCGGCTGTCGTAGCCCACGAGAAGGTCGGGGTCTTTCTCACCCCGGGGCAGCTTTTCCAGAATATGGCTCAGCACTCCCGCGCCGAGCTTGGCGGTACAGCCGCCGCCCGTGCAGAAGACGATTTTGTCCTCTTTTGCCATCAGGCTCTCTCCTCTTTCTCGAAGTGTGTCAAATATCCTGTTACATCGTAAGTTTCTTTCAAGATGGCAAGTGTCTGTTCCCCTGCTGCACGGCGGGCTGCGTCGTCGGCCTGGTTGAGGACGGCGTAGAATTTCCGCGTGCCGACGCACTTTCTTCCACCCGCTTCACTTACCAGCAGTTTTGCCAGCAGAGCGGGCGTCAGGGGCGTCTCGGGCGGCACGGCCAGCAAGGTGCAGGCCGCTTCGAGGCGGAAGCAGACGTCTTGCAGTGGTTTTCCCACCGCCGACAGCCCGGCTGCCGCCAGCACGATGTCGCTTGACCGCAGGAGCACCGGCTCATGAGCGGCCGGAGCCTTGCAGGGATGGCGCTTCGCGCCGTCAGCCTCAAGCAAAACAGTGTCGGCCTCGGTCATCCAGTCGTCCAGATAGGGCGGCATGGTCAGCTTCCCGCCTTCGGCAGGCACCCCCGCCACGGCGTAGGTACCAGCCTGCCAGAGGGCGTCCCGCGCCGCCTCATCGGGGGCGCAGTTCGCGTCCGGACGCTGGATGTGGGTCGTGGTGGAGACGAGCACCCGCTGTCCCTGCGCCGAATAATGGCGGGCCAGCGCATAGAGCAATGTTGTCTTCCCTCCGCCGCCCACCAGAGAAATAACGTGTCCCGTTTCTCCGAGGAATGGCAGAGCCTCGAGGCCGGTCATCAGACCGCACCCTCTGTTTCGGCCACTGCCATTGCGATTTTTTCGGGCGTGATGGGCAGCTCGTAGAAACGGGTGCCGATGGCGTTGTAGATGGCGTCCGAGATGGCGGGAAGCGGCGTGTTGATGACCACTTCGCCGATGGATTTCGCACCAAACGGGCCGTTGGGCTCATAGCTGTTCTCGAACTCGACCCGGACCTTGCCCACGTCCACACGGGTGGGGATCTTATACTGCATGAGCGAATTCTCCATGGGCCAGCCGCGCTGGTCGTAGGTGACGTTCTCGGTGAGGGTCATGCCGATGCCCTGCAAAATGCCGCCCTCGGCCTGCACCCGGGTGAGGTTCGGGTTGATGGGGGTGCCGCAGTCCACGCAGGCGTCAAATTCCAGCAGCTTTACTTCGCCGGTCTCGGTGTCCACTTCCACCTCGGCCGCGCCCACCATGTAGGGCGGAGGCGACAGGGGCGACATGTGGGTCTCGGTGACTTCCAGCGGGATGTCGTGGCCGAACATGGAAGCCGTGGCAATATCACCCAGCGAGACAGATTTAGACGGGTCAGCCGAGGTAAATACCGTTTTACCGTCAAATTCCACGTCATTTTCGCTGCAATCCAGCAGCTGTGCGCCCAGCTTGCAGATCTGGCTCCGCAGCTTCAGCGCGCACTTCTCGACGGCTTTGCCGGTGATGTAGGTGGTGCTGGACGCGTAGGAGCCGGAGTCGTAGGGCGAGGTGTCAGTGTCCGCACCGAAGACCGTGATATTGTCGAGGCCGCATTCCAGCACCTCGGCAGCAATTTGGGCCAGCGTGGTGTCGCAGCCGGTACCCATATCAGCGGCACCGATGAGCAGGGTGTAGAAGCCCTCGTCGTTGACTTTCAGGGTCGCGCTGCCCACGTCCATGCCCGAGATGCCGGAGCCCTGCATCGCCATGCCCATGCCGACGGCACGGATCTTCCCGTTGCCCATGTCGCGGCGGGGGTACTTTTCGTCCCAGTTTATCATCTCGTGGACCTTTGCAAGGCACCGGTCGAGGGTGCAGCTGGTGTTCACCGCGCCGTAGTAGGCGGGCATGACGTCACCCTCGTGGACGATGTTCATCTCCCTGATTTTGAAGGGGTCCATATGGAGCTTCGCGGCCAGCTCGTTGACGGCGGATTCCACCGCGAACAGGCCCTGGGTCGCGCCGTAGCCGCGGTATGCGCCCGCCGACATATGGTTGGTATAGACCACATCATAGGTAAAGCGGAAAGCCTCAGCGTTGCTATAGAGCGGGATGGATTTATGTCCCGAAAGGCCCACCGTCGTGGGGCCGTGCTCGCCATAAGCGCCGGTGTTGGAGAGGGTGTAGAGGTCGAGGCCCCGGATGCGGCCATCCTTGTTGGCGCCGAGGCGAAGATGGATCTCCATCTCATGGCGGGGCGTGGAGGCGATCTGGCTCTCCTCCCGGGTGAAGATGAGCTTTGAGGGCTTCCTGGTCTTCCAGGTCACGAAGGCCGGGTAGACCTCGCAGACAGCCGTCTGCTTCGCGCCAAAGCCGCCGCCGATGCGGGGCTTCGTCACACGCACCATGGACTTCGGGATGTGAAGCGCGTTTGCAATGATGCGGCGGGCGTGGAAGACGATTTGAGTCGAGCTCAAGACGTTCAGCCGGCCATAGAGGTCGATGCTGCAATAGGTGCGGAAGGTCTCCATCATGGCCTGCTGGCAGGCTTTGGTATGGTAGACATGGTCGATGACCACATCGCAGTCGGCCAGCACGGCGTCGATGTCGCCGCTGCCGCACTCATCGTGGGCGCAGAGGTTGCGCTTGTTATCGCCCCCCACAGGGCAGAGGCTCTCCCAGTTGTCTTCCGGATGGACGAGGATGGGGTTATCCTTTGCGGTGTGGTAGTCGAGCACAGGTTCCAGCACCTCATACTCGACCTTTATCATTTTCAGCGCCTTATCGACGCATTTATCATCTTTGCCTGCCACGATGGCCACCACGTCGCCCACAAAGCGTACGTGGCGGTCGATGAGAAGGCGGTCATAGGGGCTGGCCTCGGGGTAAGTCTGGCCGGCCTGGGTGTAGCGGCGGGCATCCTGCGGCACGTCCTCCCAGGTGAAGATGGCCTCAATGCCCGGCACCTTCTTCGCCACAGCAGTATTGATGCTCTTCACGATGGCGTTGGCATGGGGAGAGCGCAGGAGCTTCACGATGAGGCAGTCGGCGGGGACGAGGTCGTCCATATAGACGGGCTGACCCGTCACCAGCTGCATGGCATCCTTCTTGCGGAAGGGTTTGTTGACTGTGTTCATTCTGCCGCCTCCTTTTTCGCCTTTTTCCACGCGAGGAAGTTCTGGATGCCCCGCAGCTGGCCCTCATAACCAGAGCAGCGGCAGAGATTGCCGGAAAGATACTCTTTTATTTCCTCGTCGGTGGGGTACTCCTTTTCCCGGAAGAGGGCGAGGGTGTTCATGATGAAGCCCGGGTTGCAGAAGCCGCACTGCTCTGCACCCTGATCCGCGATGAAAGCCCCGAACTCAGCGGCTTCGTCCTGCAGACCCTCCAGCGTGGTCACTTTATGGCCATCCGCGCGGGCCGCGAGAACGGAGCAGGACAGCACCGGCTTGTCGTCGAGGAAGACCGTGCAGAGGCCGCAGTTGGACGTCTCACAGCCCCTCTTGACGCTCAGACAACCGTGGCTGCGCACGAAGTCGATGAGCAGAGTGTCGGGGGCCACGTCGGCGGTAAGCTTTTTATCGTTCAATGTAAGTGTTATCTGCATGGTGTCCTCCTCAGCCTTCCAGACGACAGACGGCGCGTTTCGTCAGCACGCCGGCCAGATGGCGGCGGTATTCGGCGCCGCCGCGAAGATTGCTTTCGGTCTTGATGTCGGCCTTTACCTCGGCGGCAAAGCGGGCAGCAAATTCCTCGGCGGTCTCCCCCGCCTCAGGCGCGGCGGTGTAGAGCACAGCCTTGCCCGGACGCGCACCGATGGCGGCGCGGATGCTGCCGTCCGCCAATTTTGCGGCAGCGCAGGTCAGCACCGGGAAGTCCGTCTGGCTGTTGCGCACCGACTGGTAGACAAAGCGGGCGTTTTCCTTCGGCACGAGGACACGCACAAGGATGTCCCGGTCGTAGGGGCGCTGGGCGTACTCAGCAAGCGGCACGACGCCGCCCTTATAAAGCTCTACGGAAGCGTTCAGCGCGAGGAACATGGTGAGTACGTCGGAGAAACCGAAGCGGCTGTAAATGCTGCCGCCCACGGTGGCGAGGTTGCGCAGCTGGACGCCCACGATGTGGCGCACCGACTCCCGCACGGCACCGTCCGTATAGGCGGCGAGGCCGGGGTGCAGCTCGAGCTGGCGCAGCGTCACCATCGCTCCGATGGAAAAGCCCTCGTCCGTCTCCTCGATGGTGTCGAGGCCGAGGCCCGACAGGTCGATGGCCGTGCCGACATTGATATTCTCCATCTTGAGCCATATCATGCCGCCGAGGACACGGTTGGGGCGCTTCTGGTTGAGCTGCCAAGCCTCCTCGAGGCTTTCAGCCCGCTTGTATTCCCGAATGGTCATCATATGCAGTATCCTCTCTTTTTCCTGTGACCTTTTTCTTTTATTTTATCACAAAATCCGCTATAATACTACCGTCAGAAAGCATCAATTCGGCAACGAACAGCAACGGAAATTTCGGGAGGTCTGCGGGATGGAGTACACAGAAAACACGGCGGTGGGCTGCGTCATCATGGCGTCGGGGCGGGCGGTGCGGTTCGGCTCCAATAAGCTGCTGGCCGACTTCGGCGGCGCGCCCCTCATCGTCCGGGCGCTGGACGCAGCAGAGACGCCCGCCCTCGCGCTCCGGGTGGTGGTGACCCGCTCACCGGAAGTGGCTGAACTCGCTTGTAAGGCGGGCGTGAAAGCCATCCTTCACAACCTGCCGGGCCGGAACGACACGGTGCGCCTCGGCCTCGAAGCGCTGCTTTCGGAGCTGCCCGGCCTTGCGGGATGCATCTTCCTGCCCGGGGATCAGCCGCTCTTGCGGAAAGAAAGCCTCGAGGCGATGGCGCGCGATTTCTCAGCGCTGGACGAAAAAGAACGGGCCATTCTCCGGCTGGGCTTTCGTGCCGAGGACGGCACGGAGCGGCTGGGAAGTCCCGTTCTGTTCGGAAGCAGTTATTTCGGCGCTCTGTGTTCCCTGCCCGAGGGCAAGGGCGGCGGCGTGGTCATCCGCCACCATCCGGAGTCTGTGCGGGCGGTATATGCGGCACGGCAGGAAGAGCTGGAAGATGCAGATACCGCAGAAGAGCTGGAGCGACTGCGAAAACTTTTGTAAATACTTTACCACAAAAAAGCCGCCCCGGCAGCAGCTGCAAACTGCACGCCGGGGCGGCGTATTACAATGACTGGAGTACCCTTGCTCAGACTTCCGTGTTGAAGTAGCGCTTCAGCAGGCCCTCGAAGCCGCGGCCATGACGGGCCTCATCCTTTGCCATCTCGTGGACGGTGTCGTGGATAGCGTCGAGGTTCAGAGCCTTAGCCTTCTTGGCCAGGTCCATCTTGCCGGAGCAGGCACCGCACTCGGCCTCTGCACGCATCATCAGGTTCTTCTTGGTGCTGTCGGTGACGACCTCGCCCAGCAGCTCGGCGAAACGGGAAGCATGATCTGCCTCCTCGTAGGCATAGCGCTTGTAAGCCTCGGCGATCTCGGGGTAGCCCTCACGCTCGGCCACGCGGGCCATTGCCAGGTACATACCGACCTCGCTGCACTCGCCCTCGAAGTTGGCGCGCAGACCATCGACGATCTCCTGAGGAACGCCCTCAGCCTTGCCGATGCCCACAACGTGCTCGGTGACGTAGGTGTTGCCGGTCTTCTCGACGAATGCGGAAGCGGGAGCCTTGCAGACAGGGCACTGCTCGGGGATGGTGCCTTCAGCGATGTAGCCACAGACGGTGCAAACGTACTTCTTCATAAGATTTATCCTCCATTTGGTTTGTTCTTTTTTAGGGGTCTGCTCTGGTACAGCAGACCTTGTTTGTGACTCTATTATAGCGAATAATTCCTAGTTAGTCAAGGCTTATTTTAAGAATTATTCTCATTTATTTTGAAGTCTCGCACATTGCCCAAAGAACATTTCAAAAAGCTGTCACTTCTGCCGAAGAAGGGGCTTCTCTGTCGAGGTCAGACTTGCAGATTGCCGCTGGAAGGAGCGTCGGCACCATCGGCAGAGTCGAACTCGTAATCGTTGCCGGGGAGGATGGCGTTGAGCAGGATGCCCACGATAGCAGCGATGGCCAGACCGGACAGGTTGATGGACACACCGGCGACCGCGAAGGTCAGGCCGCCCACCGAGTTGAAGCCCAGAGCAGACACCAGAATGACAGCGGCGATGATGAGGTTGCGGCTGTTGGTGAAGTCCACCCGGTTCTCGACCACGTTGCGGACACCGATGGCGGAGATCATGCCGTAGAGCACGAAGCTGATACCGCCGATAATGCCGGTGGGGATGGTGTTGATGACGGCCTCAAACTTGGGGCTGAAGCTCAGGATGATGGCCAGCACAGCGGCGATGCGGATGACGAGGGGGTCGTAAATTTTGCTCAGAGCGAGAACGCCGGTGTTCTCACCGTAGGTGGTGTTGGCCGGGCCGCCCAGCAGGCCGGCCAGCGTGGTGGCGAGGCCGTCGCCCATCAGGGTGCGGTTCAGGCCGGGGGCGTTGATGTAGTTGTGGCCGACGGTGGCGCTGATGGCGGCGATGTCACCGACGTGCTCCATCATGGTAGCCAGAGCGATGGGGATGATGGTGAACAGGGCGCTGATGAACTCGGGGCTGCCGTCGATGGCAAAGAGGCCCATGGCTTCCTTGTGGAGAGGGATGCCGAACCATGCGGCGGAGGCAATGCGCTCAAAGTCCACGGCACCGGTCACAAGGGCCACTGCATAGGAGACGAGAACGCCGATCAGGATGGGCAGGATCTTGACCATGCCCTTGCCCCAGATGTTGCAGACGATGACCGTACCCAGAGCCACAAAGGCCAGCAGCCAGTTTGCCTGACAGTTGCTGATGGCCGAGGGGGCAAGGATGAGGCCGATGGCGATGATGATGGGGCCTGTGACCACCGGCGGGAAGAAGCGCATGATGCGCCGGATGCCGAAGGTGGAGATGAGCAGGCTGACGGCCAGATAGAGCAGACCCGAGAAGGCCACGCCTGCGCAGGCGTAGGGCAGCATCTGGGTGTTGGCGATGGTCAGATTGCCGTCGGCGTCAGCCAGCATGGGAGCCACGATGGAGAAGCCGCCCAGGTAGGCAAAGGACGAGCCGAGGAAGGCCGGAACCTTGCCCTTGGTGATAAAGTGGAACAGCAGCGTACCCAGACCTGCGCAGAGCAGGGTGGTCGAAACGCTCAGGCCGGTGAGCAGGGGGACCAGCACGGTGGCACCAAACATGGCGAACATGTGCTGGACGCCCAGGATCAGCATCCGTCCGGCACCCAGCTGGCGGGCGTCGTAAATGCCCTTGGAGTAATCAATATTCTGACTCATTATTTCCTCCTTCTATCTGCGGCCCAAAAAAAGAGGCACTACCGCGGGAAAGCGGCAATGCCTCAAAAATCGGGACCAAATCGGAAACGGAAAATACAGCCGATGCGTGCAAAAGACGATTTCTTTTTCAGCATCCCGCTCTCCCCTTTCCTTTCATTCTTCGGCATAGTATAGCATAAAAGAAGGGCGCTGACAACCTTTTTCCTGTATTTTGCGGCGATTTTCTGTCGGCGGAGGCCGTACAGCCTTGAAATATGCCGCATTCCGCACTATAATATAACCTATTGCCGCAGTTGGTCACTGGGCCGGCGGCATCCGAAACGACAGCTGTTGTACCACTTAATAGAAGGACACTTATGATATATCTGGATTATTCGGCCAACACCCCCGCAGACTCCCGGGTGCTGGAGCGTTTTTGTGAGGTAGAGCGCAGCTGCCCCGGCAACGCGAACTCCCGCCATCAGGCAGGCCGGGACGCAAAACTGGTCATTGACCACGCCACCCAGACCATCGCGGGGCTGCTGAGCGCACAGCCCGCCGAGGTCATCTATACCTCGGGAGCCAGCGAGGCCAACAACTTTGCTCTCAAGGGGCTGGCAAAACTCTCCCGCCATCTGGGCAAGCACATCATCTCCACCCCGCTGGAACACTCGTCCGTCAGCGGCACCCTGACCGCTCTGCAGGAGCAGGGCTATGAAATCGACCTCGTGGATATCAGGCGGGACGGCACCATCGACCTCGAGCACCTGAAAGAACTTCTCCGCCCCGACACCATTGCTGTAGCGGTAACACTGGTGGACAGTGAGCTGGGCGTCGTGCAGCCGGTGAAAGAAATTTCGGAAATTTTGCAGGCTTGGCCCAACTGCCATCTGCACGTAGACGCCACCCAGGCCGTGGGCAAGATTCCCGTCTCCTTCGAGGGCGTGGACACCATGAGCCTGACGGCCCACAAGTTCTACGGCCTGAACGGCATCGGCCTGCTGCTCAAGCGGCGGCGGCTGGCGCTTGAGCCTCTCATCCACGGCGGCGAAAGCACCACCATCTACCGCAGCGGCACGCCTACGGTGGCTCTGGCGGCTTCCCTCGAGACGGCTCTGAACTCTGCGGTAAATGAGCTGCCGGAGCGTTCTGTCCGGGTGAAAGAGGCAAACCTGTATCTCCGCACTGCTCTGAGCAAGTACCCAAAAGTCCGCATCAACAGCCCGGAGAGTGCCATCCCCCACATCCTGAACCTGAGCGTTGAGAACGTCAAAGGCACCGTGTTCCAGCGGGAGCTGGACGCAGAGGGCGTCTGTGTCTCGGTCAAGTCGGCCTGCTCGTCGGACGGCCTGCCCTCCCGGGCGGTGTTCGCCGTCAGCCGCGACCGGAAGAATGCCCTCTCCTCGTGGCGCATCAGTCTGAGCCACCTGACCACGCAGGAGGAGCTGGACGGCTTTCTCCGCGCCTTTGACGCCTGCTACACCCGGCTGACCCAGCTGTGAGAAAAAAGAAAGGACAGAGCCATGAAACGCGAAATGGAACCTTACCAGCTCATTGAGCGGAGCATCATCAAAAAATACCGCAAGGAGCTGTGGACCCCCTTCATCGTAGCGGTGAAGCGCTACGAGCTCATCAAGGCCGGTGACAAGATCGCCGTCTGCATCTCGGGTGGCAAAGACTCGATGCTGATGGCAAAGCTGATGCAGGAGCTTCAGCGCCACAGCGATGTGCCGTTCGAGCTGGTCTTTCTGGTGATGGACCCCGGCTACAATGAGATAAACCGCCAGAAGATCGAGTCCAACGCCGAGCTGCTCCACATCCCTGTGACCATCTTCGAAAGCAACATCTTCTCTGTGGCCAACAATACCGACAAAAACCCCTGCTATCTCTGCGCCCGGATGCGCCGCGGCCACCTCTACAGCAAGGCCAAGGAGCTGGGCTGCAACAAAATCGCACTGGGCCACCACTTCAACGACGTCATCGAGACGACCGTTATGAGTATGTTCTACGGCTCCCAGCTGCAGGCCATGCCGCCCATGCTCCACAGCACCAGCTTCCCCGGCATGACCCTCATCCGCCCGATGTACTGCATCCGCGAGGAAGATATTCTGGCGTGGAAGCGCTACAATGAGCTGGAATTCATCCAGTGCGCCTGCCGCTTTACCGAGAACTGCACCATGTGCGACAACGGCGGCGGTGGCTCCAAGCGGCAGGAGACGAAAATTCTGCTCCGCCGCCTCAAGCGGGACAACCCCAACATCGAGAACAGCATCTTCCGCAGCATCCATGCAGTGGCGCTGGATACCATGCCCGGCTACAAGTCTGAGGGTGTGGAGCACAGCTTCCTCGAGCGGTTCCATGCGCAGGAGAAAGCATTCAACGAAGAGTAATAAAATACCCCCTTGGATGGAGCGGATACCGGTTGGCAGTATCGTTTCCTTCCCGTTTTATCGCAAGTCGAGAAAATAACGCAGCCTGATAACAGCATATCTGCGATATGCAATTCAACGCTGTTGCTGCTGCATTAAAAAGTTGAATTGCTATAATACACAAAAAAGCCCCGGTAAATGCATTTCTGCACTTACCGGGGCTTTTCCATGCCACCGGCGGGGCTTGAACCCGCACTCTGTCTCCAGAAAGGGATTTTAAGTCCCTCGTGTCTGCCAATTTCACCACAGTGGCTTCTGAATGAGCTGCTGCTCACGATCCTGCAAGCAGCAGCTCATATAATACAATAGAAATGCTGTTTTGTCAAGTTTACACTTTGCCGCCGTGCAGCTCTGCGTACATCTTGGAGCGGCACTCAGCCACAGCAGGGGTCATATTGACGTAGTGCTTGTGAGGCATCTCGATGCGCAGCTCGCTCTCCCAAGTCTCCTCGGTGAGCTGCTTGGCGATATAGGCCTTTTTCTCCGCAATGGAGGGCAGCTCGATGGCCAGCTCACCGTTCAGGATATGCGGCACCAGCAGCTGCTTGACGCGGGTGGGAACGATGGTGACGGTGCGCTCGATGGCATCGGAGTCGAGGTTGACCATCGTGACCGGCTTGCCTGCCTCGATGACTTCGCCGTCCATGGCGATGAGATCGCACTGCGCCTGGCCGTTCTCATCGTAGAGACGCCACGGCATCTTCTTGCCGGGGATGATGGCCTTGCTGGCGGAGTCGGAGCACTTCATCTTGGGCTGATAGCTGCCGTCGGGGCGCTTGACCGCCACCAGCTTGTACACGCCGCCGAACACAGGGTCCGAGGCCGAGGTGATGAGGTTCTCGCCCACGCCGTAGGAGTCGAAGTGTGCGTGCTCGTACAGCTCCATGTTGGCGATCTTCTTCTCGTCCAGACCGTTGGAGGCCACCAGCTTGATGTAGGACTTTCCTGCTGCATCCAGTGCCTTGCGCAGGCGCTTGGAGCCTCGGGCCAGGTCACCGGAGTCGATGCGGGCGCTCTTGACGCGGCGGTTGGGGTTATCAGGATATTTCTCAATGAGGTAGTCGTCCAGCTTGATGAGGTTGGGCAGACCGCTCTCCATGATGTTGTAGGTATCCAGCAGCAGGCTGACGGAATCCGGGTAGGTATCGGCGAATGCCTTGAAGGCATCGAACTCGGTCGGGAAGAACTCGATGAAGCTGTGGGCCACAGTACCCACAGCCTTGACCTCAGAGCCGTACTTCATCTCGGCCAGACAGTTGGCCGTGCCGATGCAGCCGCCCAGAACGGCAGCATAAGCGCCGTCGTTGCCTGCGCTCTCGCCCTGTGCGCGGCGGGTGCCGAACTCCATGACGCTGCGGGGGGTGTGAGTGTTGAGGCCGGTGATGCGGGTGGCCTTGGTGGCGATGAGGCTGTGGAAGTTCATGGTCTGGAGCAGGTAGGTCTCGATGAGGATAGCGCCCACGAGGTCGCACTCGATGCGCACCATCTGCACATGGGGGTAGCAGACCGTGCCTTCGGGCAGAGCGTACATATCGCCCTTCCAGCGGTACGTGCGCAGATACTCGCAGAACTCCTCACTCATGCCCTTAGTGCGCAGCCAGTGGACATCCTGCTCATTGAAGTGGTAGTTCAGCAGGAAACGGGTCAGCTTGCGCTGGCCGGCGCTGATGGAGTAACCCTGGTTATCCGGGTTCTTGCGGAAGAACATATCAAACACAAGGGTCGTATTCTTAAAACCGTTCAGAAACAGGCAGTTGGCCATAGTGAATTCGTAAAAATCAACGACCATTGCCGGATTGTCGTAGTCCTCATCCGGGATATACGGCACAACTTTGATTTCGCTCATGAAAAGTTTCCTCTCTTTTTTCCGCGCACCCCTGCGGCGGGTGCAGCCAAACAAACTCTGCGCTGCCGCGCGTTTTACCCTGTCATGACAGGACGTTTGTACCACTATAGCATCTTTGGCGGGCAGACGCAAGAGGTTTTGGTAAAAAATGACGACAGGAAGAAAAAATGTTTTTTACGAAATCTTTACCAGCCACCTCCGGCAGTGCTCTTCTGTCCTCGGATAAATCACGGGTATCGATGCCGCCCGGATATGCAAAAACACCCGCAACGCCTTTTCGTGCTGCGGGTGTTTTGATATTTCAGATTCAGCCGTTCATGATGCTGGGGGTAGCATTCTTCAGCACGACGTCGTGGCTGCCGCCCTCAACGATGGAGGTGGAGGAAACGACGGTCAGCTTGGCCTTCTGCTGCAGCTCAGGGATGGACAGAGCGCCGCAGTTGCACATGGTGCTCTTGACCTTGTACAGGGTGGTCTGGACGCCGTCGGCCAGAGGACCGGCGTAAGGAACATAGCTGTCCACACCTTCCTCGAAGCTCAGCTTGGTGGAGCCGCCGAGGTCGTAGCGCTGCCAGTTGCGGGCGCGGTTGGAGCCTTCGCCCCAATACTCCTTCATATACTGGCCATTGATACGCACCTTGTTCGTGGGGCTCTCGTCGAAGCGGGCGAAATAGCGGCCCAGCATGACGAAGTCAGCGCCCATGGCCAGTGCAAGGGTGATGTGATAATCGTGAACAATGCCGCCGTCAGAGCAGATAGGCACATAGATGCCGGTCTCCTTGAAGTACTCGTCACGGGCCTTGGCGACCTCGATGACGGCAGTAGCCTGACCACGGCCAATGCCCTTGGTCTCGCGGGTGATGCAGATAGAGCCGCCGCCGATGCCGATCTTCACGAAGTCTGCACCAGCCTTTGCGAGGAAGCGGAAGCCCTCGGCATCCACGACGTTACCGGCGCCCACCTTCACGGTGTCGCCGTAGTGCTCACGGATCCAGCCGATGGTGCGGCTCTGCCACTCGGAGTAGCCCTCAGAGGAGTCGATGCAGAGGACATCCACACCGGCCTCCACCAGAGCAGGCACGCGCTGGGCGTAGTCGCGGGTGTTGATGCCGGCACCGACGACGTAGCTCTTGTTCTTGTCCAGCAGCTCGTTGGCATTCTTCTTGTGGGAATCGTAGTCCTTGCGGAAGACGATATACTTCAGGTTGCCCTCGGCATCCACCAGAGGCAGGGTGTTGATCTTGTTGTCCCAGATGATGTTGTTGCAGTCATGCAGGGAGGTGTTCTCCGGGGCAGTGACCAGCTTCTCGATGGGGGTCATGAAGGTGGTAACAGGAGCGTCATCGGGGGTGTGATTGACGCGGTAATCGCGGGAGGCCACGATGCCCAGCAGCTTGCCGTTAGGAGTGCCGTCAGCAGTGATGGCGATGGTGGAGTGGCCGGTGCGGGCTTTCAGCTCCAGCACATCGTGCAGGGTGGCAGTGGGGGCCAGGTTGGAGTCGGAAACGACGTAACCAGCCTTGAAGCTCTTGACGCGGCGAACCATAGCGGCCTCGTTCTCGATGCTCTGGGAGCCGTAGATGAAGGAGACGCCGCCCTGACGGGCCAGCGCGATGGCCAGCTTATCGCCGGAGACAGACTGCATGATGGCGCTGATCATGGGGATATTCATTTCCAGCGGGCAGTTCTCCTCGCCCTTGCGGTACTTGACCAGCGGGGTCTTGAGGCTGACAGCTGTGGGGACATTCTCAGCAGAAGAGTAGCCCGGCACCAGCAGGTACTCGCCAAAGGTACGGGAGGGTTCTTCGTAAAAATAAGCCATATTCAAACTCCTTTTCTCTTAACGCATCCGCAGCGGATCATATCAAACAACATCAAAACAATTTCATGTTTTCGACTTAGGAATTGATTGTATATACTTTACCACAAACCCACGCGGAATACAAACCCCTGCCCCGCCAAACTTTATAAATGTCCTTTGCAGAAAAACAGGCAAATTGACCTAAGGTCATACTTTCCCTCGCTGTGGGTCGATTTCTCCGGATTTTTGGACGCAAAAAAGCCCGTCCGAAACCAGACGGGCTCTTTTGCACACGAAGCGGAATATCGCCTGTGCGGTGTCGGCCGACAGCTGCGAAGGAGAACAGCCGGAGGAGGATGGCGGACACCCGATATTCCAAAAAACAAGAAGAAAAAGATTTCATGATCCAGAAGGGTCTTGCCCTTTCTGTAACCATATTGTAACTCTTTTGAAGGACTTTTGCAATAGTTTTTTGTAATTTCTTTGTAATTATTTTTGTAAAGATTCTGTGACAGAGCTTCCGAATTCCAGATAACACTCAAAAGCCGCGTGCTCTTCCCTCCGGCCCAGCACATACCAGCCGTTTCCTGAGGGGGCATAGAACACCTGCACGGTCTGGCCCATCGGCACTTCACGGTGGTACTTGATGGAAGCGAAGGACAGCGGCGCAGCCTCCACGACCTCCTGCGGCAGAGCGTCGCAGGCGATGTCCAGATAGAGGGAGTTGTTGATATGGCCGTTGAGGTCACACATGGAGTAGCTGGCGCGGCGCTCCCCTGCCGCCGTCAGCGGCTGGCTCTTGTGGACGATCTGGGGCAGTTCTTCGGGCAGGTCGTCGTTCTGGAAGTCCGGCATCGTCCAGCCGGGAGTGCGCAGGATGCGCCCTGCCTCAGTGTCCACGATCATCCAGCGGCAGTCCACGAGGGCCAGCTTCTCCCCTGTTTCGCTGGTGATGGTAGTCAGCCGTTTCATCGTGCCTTTCTTGAACGCCTCGCAGGCCGTGGTCAGGTTGATCTTCTCCGCACGGCCGGGCATCCGCCAGACCCTGAGGGCCTGCTTGCCCACGAGGAATGCGCTGTGGCGCTCCCTGAAAAAGGCGTGATCCATGCCGTAAGCCCGGGCGTGGTCTGCCGACACCTGTTCCACATACCGGAACAGGGCGCTGGGCTTCAGGCAGCGGCGGAAGTCGCTGTCGCCGTCCAGCACGGTCATCTGCTCCGTATAGCTTCTGTATTCGCTCATATTCTTTCCCTTTCCTTATAAAAAGGGGCTGTACGCCTCCGCACAGCCCCCTCAGGTTCAATACATATTGCGCGTTTTCCTGCGCACCTTGCGCCAGATATTGAAGCAGGCCAGAGCCAGCATCGCCGCCAGCAGCATCAGGAACAGATACCCGCTGCCGCCCTCGTCGTAGCTCTTCATCTCGCTCCACTTCACGTCCAGCTCGCTGTTGACCTCATCGCTCAGGGCAGTGAACACCTCTTCTTTAGCCGCAATGTCCTCGGAGGGGTACGCGATCTCGCTGTACTTGAGGTCTTCATCCAGAATATCCCACACACAGTGCATGGGGGTGGTGTAGCCGATATACTCGATATTGGCCTTGCCGACCTCCGGCTCACACATGAAGTTGATGAACATCTCCGCAGCTTCCTCGTGCTCACTGGTGGCGGGGATGGCCATGCTGTCCACCGACAGCACCGTTCCCTCCTCAGGGAACACCCAGGCCAGGTCGGGGTTGTCGTCGATCATGGTGATGGCGTCGCCGGAGTAGTAGACGCCGACGGCCGCCTCGCTGCCGATCATCTTATCGAAGATCTCGTCCATGACATAGGCCTGCACCAGAGGCTTCTGGGCTTTCAGCTCGTCCACCACAGCATCCACATCCTCCGTGGTCTGGGGGTTGACGCTGCTGCCGCTCTTGAACGCACCGATGGCGTAGGCGTCGCGGCTGTTGTTGAACATCAGGATGTTGCCTGCATACTTCTCGTCCCACAGGTCTGCCCAGCTGGTGGGGGCCTCGTCTACCATCTTTGTATTGTAGATGATGCCAGTGGTGCAGAGGGTGTAAGGCACGGTGTAGGCATTCTCGGGGTCATAGTCCCCGTTGCGGTACTCCTCGTCGATGTTCTGGAAGTTCGGGATGTTGCTGTAGTCCAGCGGCATCAGCATTCCTTCGCTTATCATCTTGGCGACCATGTAGTCCGACGGGATGATGACATCGTAGTTGGCCGCGCCGGACTTCAGCTTGGCGTAGAGGGACTCGTTGGAGTCGAAGGTGGTATAGTTGACCTTGATGCCGGTCAGCTTTTCAAAGGCCGCCACCACGTCCACGCTGTCGTCGGAACCGTTGGAGATATACTCGCCCCAGTTGTAGACGTTCAGGGTGACATTCTGGCCCTTAAAGCGGGTCCAGTCGTAGTCATCCGAAACAGAAATGTCCTCTGTGACCTCGATCTGTCCCGCGGCCAGAGCCGACAGCGGCATGGTCAGCGCCAGCACAGCCGTCAGCAGAAGAATGACGAAACGCTTCATTTGACATCTCCCCCTCTCAGTGCGCGCTGGTCGCGGCGGTAACCGCGGCTCTCCATGGCGTTGGAGATGAGGATGATGCTCAGAATGACCACGAACATGATGGTGGACAGCGCGTAGATCTCCGGACTGACCTTCTTGCGGGTCATGGAGTAGATGGCGATGGGCAGTGTCTCCACCGTACCGCAGTTGAAGTAGGAGATCATGAAGTCGTCGATGGAGTAGGTCAGGCTGATAAGGAAGCCCGACAGGATGGCCGGGCTGATCTCGGGCAGGATGACCTTGAAAAATGCCTGCCGGGGGTCACAGCCGAGGTCCAGCGCCGCCTCAAACAGCTTGATGTCCAGCTGCTTGAGCTTGGGCGTGACATTGAAGATGACATATGGCACGTTGAATGCGATATGGGCGATGAGCAGCGTGGGAAAGCCCATGATGTTGTCGGGCAGGAAGTCCAGCTCAGACGCAAAGCGCTGGTATGCCACAAAGAGCATCATCAGGGAGATACCGGTGATGATCTCGGGGTTGACCGTGGTGATATAGGTGATATTCGTCACCAGCAGGCGGCTCTTGCGCCCCATGGAGGCGATGCCCAGAGACGCCGCAGTTCCCAGCACGGTGGCGATGACCGCCGAGAACAGTGCCAGATACAGCGACACCCACAGCGCGTGCAGGATGGACTCGTTGTGGAGCAGGCTGGTGTACCACTTAAAGGTAAAGCCGGTAAAGAGGGCGTAGCCCTTGCTCTGGTTGAAGCTGAACACGACCATATACGCGATGGGCAGGTACATGAAGCAGAAGAACAGGATGACGTAGGCGCGCTGCATCAGACGCAGATGTTTCGTTTTCATCATGACACACCCTCCATCTCATCCTCGTCGAAGCTGGACGTAAAGCTCATGCAGAGCAGCACGATGACCATCAGCACGAGGCTCATGGCAGAGCCGACATTGAGGTTGTAGCTGTTGCCGAGGAACTGCATCTCGATCAAATCGCCGATGAGCAGGTTGGAACCGCCGCCCAGCATACGGCTGATAACGAAGGTGGACACCGCCGGGACGAACACCATCGTGATGCCGGTGCTGATGCCGGGGATGCTCATGGGGATGAGCACCCGGAACAGAGTCTTGGTGGTGGAAGCGCCCAAGTCCTGCGCCGCCTCCACGATGCTCTGGTCGATTTTGGTCATGCTGGTGTAGAGGGGCAGGATCATATACGGCACATAGTTGTACACCATGCCCAGCACCACAGCGCCAGAGGTATTCAGCATGTTGTAGGGTCCGAGGCCGAAGACGCCCAGAACGGCATTCACAGGGCCGTTGATGCTCAGCAGACCCATCCATGCGTAGGTACGGAGCAGGAAGTTCATCCACATGGGCAGCATCACCAGCATCAGCATGATGTGCTGCTTGTTGACGCGCAGCCGGGAGAGGAAATAGCCCACCGGGAACGCGATGATGAGGCAGATGACGGTGGAGATGAGGGCCAGCAGCAGGCTGCGGGCGAACACCGAGCCATAGCCGCTGACAGTCACCAGATTGTCCAGCGTAAAGCTGCCGGTGGAGTCGGTGAGGGCGTAATACACCACGATGAACAACGGCACCACCGTGAACAGCACCATCCATACAAAGTACGGATAGGCCAGTTTCTTATCGTAAATCTTCATGCGGCCTCACCCCTCCGAACGCGACATGATATGGATCTCGTTGGGGCCGATGCGCATACCGATGGTCTCACCGGGCGTGCAGGCGCGGGTGGAATGGATGAGCCACTCACGGCCCTCGCACTCCACATGCATCTCGAAGTGGACGCCCTTGAAGATGACGTCATTGACGACGCCCACCAGCTGGCCTTCCACCGGGGAGACCACTTCAATATCCTCGGGGCGGACGACCACCTGTACGCTCTCCTCCCGGGCAAAGCCGCGGTCCACGCAGGGGAACTCGACGCCCGAGAAGGAGACGAGGAAATCACGGTGCATTACGCCGTCCACGATGTTGGAGTCGCCGATGAAGTCAGCAACAAAGGCGTTCTTGGGCTCGTTGTAGATGTCCTCGGGGGTGCCGATCTGCTGCACCTTGCCGCCGTTCATGACGACGACGGTGTCGGACATGGTCAGGGCCTCTTCCTGGTCGTGGGTGACGTAGATGAAGGTGATGTTCATCTCGCGCTGCAGGCGCTTGAGTTCCAGCTGCATCTCTTTGCGCAGCTTGAGGTCCAGGGCGCCCAGAGGCTCGTCGAGAAGCAGGATCTCCGGCTCATTGACCAGGCTGCGGGCGATGGCCACGCGCTGCTGCTGGCCGCCGGACATCTGGCCGATGCTGCGGCGCTCGAAACCCTTCAGGCCCACGACTTCCAGCATATCCCGCACTTTGCGGCGGATGGTCTCTTCGTCCATCTTCTTGAGGCGGAGGCCGAAGGCCACATTCTCAAAGACGTTCAGGTGGGGGAACAGCGCGTATTTCTGGAACACGGTGTTCACCGGACGCTTGTAGGGAGGTACGCCTGTGATGTCCTCTCCTTTCAGCAGCACTTTGCCGGACGTCGGTTCCAGAAAGCCCGCGATGAGGCGGAGGGTGGTGGTTTTGCCGCAGCCGGAGGATCCCAGCAGCGTCACAAACTCTTTGTCATGGATGTCGAGGTTCAGCCCATCCAGGATGCGCTGACCATCAAATTCCACTACGATGTCTCGCAGCGAAACGATCACCGAGTTGTTCATTTCTTTCCTATATCCTCCTTGTAACTCAGATACGAAAAAAGACAGGGGTTTACTCCCCCATCCTTCTATCGCATTAGGGTGACTTTGAGTCTGCTCCCGCAACCATCCCACACCGTCTGAACGGCCTTTTTCGTGTCATACCGCGTCGTTCTCCCTTGCAATCCGTCAGGATTGCTGCGGAAACCCTCCTTGTCTGACGCAAAAACGCCTCGCCCACCCAATATGTGCTGGCTGTGGGAGCAGACTCATCCCGCACAACATCCATGACGACCGTAACATTGCGCAGTTATTCTGCCCTGTCTTGTCTATCTTAAACAATCTTTGTCAAAATGTCAATCACTCTGCTGATGTTTGCCGAAACTTTGACTCCGAGGGGGCTTTTCCCACCCGGGTTTTACATCAATTTTTCATATAGTGTTTCCTTATACAGCATAAAAGCACCTACAGTGCAGAACTGCGGGTGCTTTTGGGATAAATTCTCAGGTGTCGGCTTTCAGCTGCCGGGCCGTCAGGCAGAGGGCCTGCACGGTCTGGCCGTCCACGGTGTAGACAGAGCTGTCGCCCGACACCATCATATAATAGCCGTCGGTGCCGATGGCATACGTCAGGGTGACAGTGCCGTCAGCTGTCGTCACCTCTGCTGTCACCAGCGGGGCGTCGAAGCCGCAGGCGGAAAGGTCAGCGGCAGTGTCCTGCCCGGTGACATAGCTGGCCAGTGCGGCCAGCAGAGCGTCCGTCTTGTCGGTGTCCAACGCAGCATCCGGCTCATCTGTGAGCTGCCAGACAGTCTGGTAGGTGGTGCTGTCGGCCTCCGTGGGCTGGGATACGGATTGCAGCTTGATCGTCTCGCCGCTTTGGAGGGTGTAGCTCACAGCCTCGATGTCCGAGACTGTGATACCCGCCGGGCTGAACGCCCCAAAGAGCTCCGCCTTCGTCTGCTCCATGCAGCGGAACCTGGCCGCGTCCACGGTATAGACAGCGTCGCCGCCCTCCCGCCGGACGTACACATCCCCGGTGACGGGGTTCTCCGCTCCCACGGTAAGGGTGGTACTCTCCCCCGCCGCCGAAACATTTACGACAAGCCGGGGCGCGTCGAAGCCGTAGTCCTCGCCGGGCTGCGCCTCGAGCTGGCGCCTGGCCTTCATGCCTGCCAGCGCGGTCCGGATGGCGTTGCAGGCCGAATCATCCAGATGGTAGGCCGGGTCCTCGGTCAGCGTCCAGCCGTCGTCAGAGGGCCGGAGCGTCAGCGTATCGCCGCCATACTGGATGGAGACGCTTTCCAGCGTGGCGGTGGTCACATCCAGCAGCGGGATGCTGCCGTCCTCGGCCTCGCTGGCGGCCTGTTCGGCCTTCTGGTTCGCATTGGTCAGCAGGGCCAGCGCCGCCCCGGCGGCGAGGACGAATACCAGCAAAACGATGAGGGTATGCTGTTTTGCTTTCATGGCGTGCCTCCTTACTTGCGGCGTCGCAGCAGCACCACCACTGCGCCCACGGCCAGCACAGCCGCCGGGAGGATGAGGACGAACACCAGACCCAGCACAGCGGCGGTGTGGCCCGAGATGGTGATGGGCGCAGCTTCCAGCGCCTTGGACTCCACGAGGGTGGTCCCCTCCTGCCCGGCCAGAGAGGCTGCGCAGCCCTGCAGGAAGGTCACGTTGCCGGGAACGGTCTGATAGACGGCCTCGTTGTCCATGTTGCCGCAGTTGACCCAGATGACCTCTGCGCCGGTGCTGTTATTAGAAGCATAGGCTGCCAGTGCAAAGGGGCCGTCGGGGTCGCCGTCTTCCTGCTCGGCGGTGGTCATCTCATAGCCCGCCGCCTTGCTATAGGAGCTCTCGGTACTGACCAGCAGAGCTTCCGAGGCGATGCCCTCCGTTTCAGTGATGGTGATGCCCTGCGCCATCTGCAGCAGGACGCGGCGGCTGGTGTCGATGCCGTCCAGCGTGCCGCTCTCGGTGTCGGTGGCGTAATCCGGCAGCAGATAGTAGGGGTAACCGTTCAGGTAATGGCCGCTGTCCCCTTCCACCACAAGGCCGGTCGTGCGGGTCAGTCCAAACTCGGCCATCAGGGCGTCAAGGTTCGGGGTGGAGTAATAGCTGTCGGTGGTGAGCATCAGATGTCCGCCATTTTTCAGGTAGGCGCGCAGGGCCGACATCTCATCCACGAGGCCGCCCGCCGATGCAAAGTCCTGCTGCGGGTCATTGATGATGAGCAGGTCGCAGTCGTCCGGGATGGTGTCCGTCAGCAGGTCGAGGGGGCTGACGGAGAGGTTCTGGCCTTCCAGCGCATCGGTCAGGGTGTCGGTGAGGCGCTGTTCGCCGTGGTTCGTCGTGTAGTAGGCGTGGAGCTCTTCGCCGCTGGTGACGCGGTAGATGGCAGCGGTGAGCTTATTTTCGCCGCCAAAGGTCACACTGTAGCTGCCGGTGGTGTAGTAGTCGGAGTAGTCATAATCGTAGAGGTCGGACGCCGCCAGCACAGCGCTCTTCTCCCCCGAGACGAGGATGAGACTGCCGTTCTCAGCCGACTGCACACCGTACTGGGCGGCGAAGGTCGGGTAGACGGCGGGGTCTTTCGTCTCCCACTTGATGTGGCTGCTCTCGGAGGCGTAGCGGTCCAGCAGCCTTGTGATGATGGCGTCCTCGCTGCCCGTCTCGGCCAGATAGTAAATGGTGACATCCTGCGTCAGGGCGTGGGCGATGTCCTTGGAGCTGTCGCTGAGGGTGTAGAGCCCGGCTTCCGAGAGGTCGAACTCGGTGTACTTCGTCGGAACGGCCCGGACGATGAGGTTGAGCAGGACGGCCAGCACGACCACCAGCACCGTGACCGCCGAGGCATATATGCCGCTGCGTATCCGCAGACGTTCCAGCGAGCCTGCGCTCTTTTTTTCAAATTTCTTCATAGTCTGCCCCCTCTCAATTCCAGCGGCGCTTCTCGATGCCCTGCGCCGTAAAGAAGAGGAAGAGCACCGTCACCGTCAGATAATAAACCAGCGTCGGGATGGAAAAGCTGTTGTTGACGAACTCCTCAAAGGGCACAAACAGGCAGAGGGCGCTCAAGACAGCACTGAACGCTTCGGTGAGCCATGCGCTGCGCAGCAGGAACAGGGCGCTCAGCCCGGCACAGAGGGCCGCAAAGCAGAAGCAGCCCAGCGTGAAGCTCCGGGTGCGCAGGCCCACCGCAAGGGAGGCTCCCGCCGACAGAGCCGTAAAGACCACCAGTGCCACGGCGCTCCCGGCGTTGAACATACTGCGGAGGCTGGGCATCATATAGGCCAGCAGCAGAGCCGAAAAGCCCATGACTGCCGCGATGATCTGGTTCTCCGTGAGGCCGGAGCAGAACTCGCAGACGGCAATGGCCGCACAGCCCAGCAGGAAATAGCACAGCAGCGCGGCGAAATTTGCCCCGCAGGCCGAGGCCGTGCCGCCCAGAAGCCAGAGCACGACGATCATGACGCCGTCGGCCAGACAGGGCAGCGCGAACACGGTGCAGAGGGCCAGATACTTGCCCACCACGATGCCCCACACGGACACCGGGCTGGTGAGAAGCAGCTGGTCGGTGCGGGCGCGGCGCTCTTCGGCCAGCGAGCGCATGGCCAGCACCGGGAAATAGAGCAGCAGCATGAAGATCGTGCGGTAGAGCGTATAGTAGCCAAAATCCGTCAGGCCGTAACCGAGGTTCAGGGCCAGAAAATAGATGCCGGAAGCCGCCAGCAGAAAGGCCGTGAGCACATAGCCCATCATGCCGTGAAAAAAGCTGCGCAGCTCCCGCTTGTAGATGGCAAGCATCGAATCAGTCCTCCTTTTTATCCGAAGTCTCTTCCGGAGCCGTCAGCTCAAGGAAGAGCTCTTCCAAATCGCGCTCTTCGGCGGCAAGGTCCACGACAGCGGCCAGATGCCCCTGCGACAGGATGAGCGCCTTATCACAGACGGCCTTCACTTCACTGAGGATGTGGCTGGACAGGATGACCGTGTGGGTTCGGCCCAGCTCCCGGATGAGGTGGCGCAACTCGATGACCTGCGCCGGGTCGAGACCCACGGTGGGTTCGTCCAGAATGATGAGCTGCGGACTGCCCAGCAGCGCCTGCGCCACGCCCACCCGCTGGCGGTAGCCCTTCGAGAGGCTGCGGATGAGCCGGGGCAGAACGTCTTCCAGACCGGTACGGCGGGCGGCAGACTGCACCTGCGCCGGGCGGTCTGCTTTCTTGACGCCTTTCAGTTCGGCGGCAAAGTCGAGATATTCGGCCACCGTCATCTCCGGGTAAAGGGGCGGCTGTTCCGGCAGATAGCCCACGCAGGCCTTGGCGGCGTCGGCTTCCTCGGGCAGCGGATGGCCCGCCACTGTCACCTGCCCCTCCGTGGCGGCGAGGTAGCCGGTGAGGATGTTCATGATGGTGGACTTGCCGGCACCGTTCGGCCCCAGCAGGCCGTAGATGACGCCGTCCTCCACCGTGAAAGAGATGTCGTCCACTGCAAGGCGGCTGCCGTATTTCTTGGTGAGGTGGGATACTTCTATCACAAAAAACGCTCCTTCTCTGCGGGTGTCCCCGGGAATATCTGCATCATTTTAGCCCGAAAATGTGTCAGAAATAAGATAAACCTGTGTGCGTTTCCAAATATTGTTTCTTTTGCGCTGGTGCGGCAGTTTTCGCGGCTGGACGCAAAAAGAGCGCCGCTCCCCGCAAAGGGAACGACGCTCTTAGAAGCCTTGTAATTGTTGCAATTACTTACGGCCGAAACGCTTGTTGAAGCGCTCAACACGTCCGCCGGTGTCGACCAGCTTCTGCTTACCAGTGTAGAAAGGATGGCACTTGGAGCAAACTTCGACGTGGATCTCGGGCTTGGTGGAACGAGTCTTGATGACGTTGCCGCATGCGCAGGTGATGGTGCAGTCAACGTAGTTCGGATGGATACCCTGTTTCATTCTTTTCACCTCATTTCTGGTTCTGACTTATTGGGGCCATATTTAATGTATGTGCCCATCACAACCTTCAATATCGGCTACCCCCTCGAGCGGCCTTGGAAACGATTGCCTTAATATTATATCACTCTCCAAAAAAATTGCAAGAGGATATTTTGACTTTTTTGCACTTTTTTCTGGAAAGTCCTTCTCTCCGCCCCGAAAAACGAACAAGCCCGGCAGAAAACTCTGCCGGGCCGTTTCTGATTCCTCCAGCCTCACCTGGGAATGGGCGTTCCGGCTCCCGCAGGACGGCTGCTTTCCGCAAAAGCAGCCGTCAGAGCCAGAGTTCCAAGACAAGGCTTATCTGCATCGCATCTGAAAGACACGATGAAACGAATTTACTGGACAAAGTAAATGCCGTCGGCACCCTCCACATCCGAGATGGCGACCATGAGCAGCTCGTCCTCGTCCGTCCAGGTAAAGATGCAGGCGTAGCGCAGCTCCTCGCCGCTGTAGTCGAAGATGACGCCCACGCTGCCGTCGTCGAGATACTGGTAAGTGCCGTTCAGCGTGCCGCCGCCCTGGATCATCTTTGCTCCGCCTGCAGCGTCAAAGGTGAACTGCAGCGTGCCGCCGTATGCCGCCAGAGACTCGTCCATCTCGGCCTGGGTCATCTCGCTGCCGTCGATGTAGCCGCCGGCAAACGACCAGACCGTGTTGCTCATGTCCGGCGTATCTGCCTGCGGAAGCTCCCACAAAGAGTTTTCCTCTTCCAGCACAGCTGCCGTAGGGGCTGCATCCACAGAGATGGCCGGCGCGGCCAGCACCGGTGTCGAAAGCGAGGCCAGAAGTGCCGCGCTGAGTGCAAGAGAAGTGATACGTTTCATAAAACTTTTCCTCCTTGTGCGATATTCGGAGAGCACATTTTGTCTGGTTCCAGTATACTCTTTTCTGCCCCTGCAGCGGGCAGTTTGACACGATTCGCCCCGAAACTGCGCTCAATCGACCCGGCTCACAGAGAAACGCGGAGGATGAATCTGCCGTCCTGCACCGAGAAATCCGAAAGCCCTTTATATTTTTCCACAATGGCGCAGATACTGCGCACGCCAATGCCGTGTCCTTCAGCGTGGGTCACCGGCAGGCCGTTTTCAAACTGTATCCCCTCCGGACAGGGATTGACGAACTGCAAAAAGAGATGCCCGTTCTTTTCCCGGGCAGTAACTTCAATGTATGCAGGGCCATTCTCTGCTTTCATCCTGCGGCAGGCCCGGAGCGCATTTTCCAGCGCATTGGAGAGCAGCACGCAGAGGTCTGTCTCGGCCACCGAGATAAGCTGCGGGATATGAGCCTGAATGTTGAGCGGCACACCGCAGTTCTCCGCCCGGCCTGCAAAGGACGAGAAGATGAGGTTCGCAGCCTCGTTCTCGCAGTAGGTCGTCACCTTGCTGGCCTCTATCTCGGAGCAGATGCTTTGGATGTACTCCTGTGCCTGCTCTCCCCTGCCGTTCTCGATGCAGGCGGAGATGTATTGCAAATGGTGGCGCAGGTCGTGGCGGTAGGCGCGAGTCTGCTGCTGGGAGGTGCGCAGGGCCTCGATTTCCCGCACCGCCTGACCGACCTGCAATTTGAGGTTGTTCCGGGTCTGTTCCAGCTGGCTGCGGGTGCGCTCCTCTGCCGAGACCCGGAGGACAAAGACGATATATGCCACGCTGCACACGAAGGGCATGAATTCCACCGCCGCCTGATTGCCCTGGGCGAGAAGGTCGGTGTAGATGCGAGTCACATAATCGAAAAGGTAGCCTGCCAGCGGCACTACGCCGAACAGAAGCTGCATCGAGCGCGGATACCGGGCAAAGCTGCGGGCCGCCGGTGCAACATAGCGCAGCAATACCGCCAGCAACGGCAGCGTGACCACCATCTCGACGGCGGGCTGCAGCCAGTCGATGCCCGGCACCATCGCAATGACCAGCAGCGCCACCCAGCGCCGGAGCTGACAGCACAGATACGCCGCCAGCACCGAGATGGTGGGCCAGAGCCATTTTCCGCTGAGGACGCTGAGGATGATGGCGAGCGGCAGATGGGTGGTAAGCGGATACGCCTCCTGCATCGCCATCCAGCCACCCTTATAAGTAATAAGCGCCTGCATCAAGAGCATAGCTGCTGAGCCGACCGCCAATATAATGCAGTTTTTCTTCGTCCAGTGGATGTCACAGAACGCCGCCGAGAGTGCGATGCCAAAGAGCGCCACGGCAACACCGTTTGGTACAGTAAGAGCGTTCACTACATGACCACCTGCTTTCGGTCAAAAATATAGCTCAGATAGCGCTCTTTCGTTTCCGAATACTTCCCGTGGGGCAGCGACACCACGGCTCCGTCCTGCATCGTGATGGAGCGTGCTGCGATGTTGGCGATATACTCCATATTGATAAGGAAGGAGCGGTGGGGACGGAGGAAATTCGGGTATTCCACGAGCTGGTCACAGAGGTCGTCCAGCCGGCCCATGCTTTCCAGCACGACGCCGTTGTTCAGGTGAAACGTGAGCGTCCGCCCCATCACCTCGCAGTAGACCAGCTCTTCCAGCTCCAGGCGGACGATGCCGCTCTTGCTCCGGAGGATGAGGCTGTGCTTCCGCTCCCTGGTGCAGGCCGCACAGGCCGAGTCCATCAGGCGGAAAAAGTCCTCTCTCCGGATGGGCTTGAGCTGGTAATACCATGCATCCACCGCGTAGGATTCTACCGCAAACTCCGTGCTTGAAGTAAGGAAGATGATCTTCACATTCGAGTCATATTCCCGTATCTCCCGGGCCGCAGCCATCCCGTTTTCGCCCGGCATCAGGACATCCAGCAGGATGATGTCGAAGCGCGTTCCCTTCTCCACTTCCGCCATCAGCTCGACCGGGCTTTGATAAGACGTATGGGCAAAGTCCTGCCCGCGGTCAGCAGCATATTCTTCCAGCAGAGCTTCCAGCCGTCTGGTCTCTTGGGTCTCGTCGTCACAAAATGCGATCTTCAGCATAAGGGGATCTATCCGTTCCCTTCTTTGTTTATTCTCTTCTATAGTATAGAGATTCTTGCATTTTTCGTCAAGTTGTGATGGCAGTCCTCTTGGCTGATTGCTTGCCGCCTGCGGGCGGCCGTGCTGATCCGTCAACGATCACTTTTGCACATAAAACGAGTCTCCTGCATTGGGAAATCGATGCAGGAGACCTGTTATTACCATATTATGAGGGAACCGTAATTTATAATTTCGCACCCGGCAACAAATGAAAAATACCACAGGAAAATGACGCAGAAAAATATTCTTTTCAACCCGCCTGCTGCCGCTTATCCAGGCGCATCTTATCCGCAATCATCGCGATGAACTCCGAGTTGGTCGGTTTGCCGCGCAGATTGTGGATGGTGTAGCCGAAGTAGCTGTTCAGGGTGTCCACATCGCCACGGTCCCATGCCACCTCGATGGCGTGGCGGATGGCGCGCTCTACCCGGCTGGCGGTGGTGCCGTTTTTCTTGGCGATCTCCGGGTACAGGCGCTTGGTGACGGCGTTGATGTACTCCGGCTCGTTCATGGTGAGCAGGATGGCATCCCGCAGGAACTGGTAGCCTTTGATGTGGGCAGGGACGCCGATCTGATGCAGAATGTCCGTGACCTTCAGCTCGTCGCTGTCCACGCTGGCCGTGATAAGCCGCTTCTGGTGGCCGTGGGCGACTTTGAGCACCCGGCTGGCAAGGACATTCTCGTCGAAGGGTTTGACAAAGTAGTAGGCGAAGCCCTCATCCAGCAGCTCCTGGACCATTTCCTCGCTCTGGAAGGCGCCGGTGACGAAAAACGTGGTGTGCGTTTCGCCGGCGGCGACATATTTCTGCTTGACGGCCAGAGCATCCAGCCCGGGCATGAAGGCATCCAGCAAAACCACCTGCGGCCGCACCACAAGCATCTTCTGCAAAATCTGAAGGCCGTCTTTTTCCACGACGGTCACTTCTACGCCTTTTTGCTCCAGCGCCTCTCGGCAGGCTGCCGTAACATCCGCACTGGTATCCGACATCAAAAATCTTACTTTATCCATCGTACTATCCTCCAATGTGTGCAGTTCCCTTTACAGTCTAGATTTTACCATATTTTACCATGGATTGCAACAGGAAATTTTTACATTTTCTGGAATTTTCACAAAAATCTTCTTGTTCATTCTGCGGTCTGCGCTTTGGCACCGTTTTGAACGGCGTTTTTTGCCTGTTCGAGCATCGTCTGGGCGAAAATCCCGTAGCCTCGAGTGGGGTCATTGACCAGAACATGGGTCACAGCACCCACGAGGCGCCCATTTTGGAGGATGGGGCTTCCGCTCATGCCCTGCACGATGCCGCCGGTCGCAGACAGAAGCGAAGGGTCGGTCACCCGGATGACCAGATTCCGGCGAGGGTCGGCGTCGCTGACCCGCTCGATCTGGATGCGGTAAGCGCGGGGCGCTTCCCCCTCGATGGTAGCCCATATCTCAGCGGGACCGGTGACGACTTCCTGCGCAAACGCGATCTCCCGCAGCTGGCCCGAGAAGTGGGTGCGCGTCGTGCCGTAGACTCCGTTCTCGCCGTTGATGCGGATGGTGCCGATGGCGTGGGCGCTCAGGAAATGGCCCTTTAACTCACCGGGGCTTCCGGCCGTTCCGGCACTGCAGCCGGTTATCTCGCAGGGAACGATCTCGCCGCTGCGCAGGGCGACGCTTTCGCCGGTGTCGCTGTCACTGATGGGGTGGCCCAGGCCCGCAAATACGCCGAGTTCCTCGTCGGCGAAGGTCAGTGTACCCACGCCGGCGGAGGAGTCCCTCACCCACATTCCGGCCCGCCACTGCCCGGCGGCACCGTCCCACACCGGGGTCAGGGTAGTCAGCTTCTGCTCGCCGCTGCGGATATACACAACCTCCACGGACTGCCCCTCGGCAGCGTCCAGGGCTTCCTTTACGGCTTCATTGCTCTCGGTGCGGGTCTGCCCGATGCAGATGACCCGGTCACCGAGGTGAAGCCCGGCCTCCTTGGCGGGGTTCGATGTCCCGCCGCCAGCCTGCCCGATCTCCGAAAATCCCACGATGAGCGCCCCTTCGGAGAACATCTTGACGCCGAACGGTGTACCGCAGACGGTCACTCTGGGCCGCTCTGTCACCACCGCCCGGATGGTTTTGATGGGGAGCCACCCGCCCAGCGTCAGCGTCGTCTGGTAGCTGCCCACCGCCCGGGTGCTGGCAACATTCTGGCTTCCATGGCCACGCTGTGGCTCGACCCATGCAAAGCGGGGGAGATATAAGGCTTGTCCCGGCTCCAGATAGACCCGGTCCGGCAGACAGCTGTACAACCAGCCCAAAGCTGCCGCAAGAGCCAGCAGCAGATATGCCGCCGCAAGCTTTGCCCGCTGCATTCTCTTCACGCCCATGGCCTCCCTCGCTGTTTTTGGGGTTATTATGCGGAGGCAACGAGGGAATTATCCTTCGGCAGTTGACTTTTGCGGCGAATCTTGCTACTATAAATAAAGTTTCCGTGCGGGAGTGGCGGAATGGCAGACGCGCTGGTTTTAGGCACCAGTTCCAACGGAGTGAGGGTTCGACCCCCTTCTCCCGCATAAAAAATGGCCCCAAGCTCAGGCTTGGGGTCATTTTTTATCTTGCGGAGAAGAGGGGTCGAACAGCACGGCCGCCCGCAGGCGGCAAGCAATCAGCCCGGTGGCTGTTGCTTAGTGCGCGGGTCCCACGAGTCAGGAATGTCTACGGGGACCGCAGCCACTGATGGCCCCAAGCTCAGGCTTGGGGTCATTTTTTATCTTGCAGAGAAGAGGGGTCGAACAGCACGGCCGCCCGATGGTTCGTACCATGATATGGACAAATAATCCCCTTGATGAATCAGGCCGCTGTCTCTGTTTTACGGAGACGGCGGCCTGATTCATTATTTTTGACTACTTTTTGTCCCCGGGAAACCCCGGAAAAATCCTGCTATGGCCTACTTTTTCTGACTACGATTCTGACTACAAAGTACCCGGCAAAAGCAGACAGTATCGCGCAGTATCCGATAAACGCAGATAACAAAAAATCCACGAAATATCGACTTTTCGTCGACACTCCGCGGATATTTCATGGTGCGAGGGAGGGGATTTGAACCCCCAAGGATAAACCACACGCACCTCAAACGTGCGCGTCTGCCAGTTCCGCCACCCTCGCATATGAAGTTTTGATGCAATCTTGATTTCTCTCGGCTTTGAGGTCTAAGCCGTATCGCTGACTGCTCAAGTATAATACCATACTCCCCCGGCGATGTCAAGCGTTTTCATAGATTTTTTTGCCATTCATATCTTGTAAATGGAGTTTCCGTGCAGAAATGACTTAAGAAGGAGGTTTTTGGAAATGACTTTTTTCAAATCCAGCAAACATCAAAGATTGTTGTGGAGCCTTTTGCTGCTTTCTGTCGGGGCGGCGGCGGGGTTCGGACTGGGGATATTCTGCGGTGCAGAGCCGCCCGTAGGCTGCCGGGAGAGCGACCTGACCCCGGTGCCGGACGAAAGCTTCGTCTCCCCTGCCTCGGCGTCCTCCGTAGAAACGTCCCCGGAGCCGGAGCCGATGCCCGAGAAGTGGGTCTGTCTGACCTTCGACGACGGCCCCAGCAAGACGACGCCGGACGTTCTGTCCGCGCTGGACCGTGCCGGAGTAAAGGCGACCTTCTTTGTAGTCGCCACCGGCAACAACGACAAATATCTTCCCCTCATCTCTGAGGCTGCTGCCGCCGGACATCAGATCGCGCTCCACTCCGCCTCCCACGAGTACAGCGACATCTACCAGAGCGCGGACGCTTACTGGAAGGACATCGACCTGTTAAAGGAACGCCTCTCCCCTTACGTCCGGGCCGACGGCCTGCGGTATCTGCGCTTCCCGGGCGGCAGTACCAACACCGTGAGCCGCCGCTACGGTGGGCGCGGGCTGATGCAACAGCTCAAAGAAGAAGTCACTGCAAAAGGCTACGCCTATGTAGACTGGAACGTCTGCGCCGAAGACGCTGTGGGCGGCAAGCCCAGTGCAGGCACCATCTTCCGCAACATCGTGCGGGAGACCGGCGAGCAGACCCAGTGCATCGTGCTGATGCACGACTCGGCCACCACCCGCACCACTGCCGAAGCCCTGCCCGACATCATCCAGTGGTACAAGGACAACGGTTTCGCCTTCCTCACGGTAGAGCAGGCCGTCCCCCTGCCCACGACATAGCAAAAAGCCCCGGAGGGCCTGCCAGACGGCAGACTTTCCGGGGCTTTGGTGCGTAGAAGCAGCTTACTCAGCGGCCTGATTGAACAGGACGAAGGCACGATAAGCCATGTACAGGTCGGTCTTGTGGATGACCTCGAAGGGAGAGTGCATGGACAGCACAGGCACACCGATGTCGATGACGGGGATGCCGCGGTTGGCAACATACTTTGCAATGGTGCCGCCGCCGCCCAGGTCGAGGCGGCCCAGCTCACCGATCTGCCATGCAACGTCGTCGGCGTCCATCATGCGGGTGACATAGCCCACCAGCTCGGCAGAAGCGTCGTTTGCAGCGCTCTTGCCGCGGCTGCCGGTGTACTTGAACAGCGCGATGCCGCGGCCTGCGTAGGTGCCGTTCATCGGCTCGAAAGCGCTGGCCCAGCTCGGGTCGTAAGCAGCGGTGACGTCGGCGGACAGGCAGACACTGTTGCGGAATGCAATGATGTCGTCCTGACCGGCGGTACGGCAGAGCTCCTGCATGAAGTGGAAGACGTACATGCTCTGCATACCGGTGACGCCGTCAGAGCCGATCTCTTCCTTATCGGTCAGGACGCAGACGGTAGTGAAGGCAGGATTCTTGGTGGCGATCTCGGCCATCAGAGCGGGATATGCATCGACGCGGTCATCGTGGCCGTAGCCGCCGATCATGGAGCGGTCGAAGCCGACGTCGCGGGACTTATAAGCGGGGACGATCTCGATTTCAGCGCGTGCAAAATCCTTCTCGGTGATGCCGTACTTCTCATTGAGGAGGATCATAGTATTCAGCTTGACAGCTTCCTTCACTTCCTCGTCGTCCACAGCGTCGGAGCCGATGAGGATGTTCAGCTCCTCGGCGCGGATGCCGTCGCTCAGCTTGCGCTCGCTCTGCTCAGCGCCCAGATGGGGCAGCAGGTCGGTGATGCAGAAGACGGGGTCGTTCTCGTCCTCGCCCACGTTCACAGAGACGGTGGTGCCGTCAGCGCGGGAGAACACGCCGTGGATTGCCAGCGGCATGGTACCCCACTGATACTTGCGGATGCCGCCGTAGTAGTGGGTCTTGAAGTAGCTGAAGTGGTCGGACTCGTACAGCGGGGTCGGGCGCAGGTCCAGACGGGGGCTGTCGGTGTGAGCGATGACCAGATGGAAGCCGTCCTCGAAGCTGCGGGTGCCGATGGTGGAAGCCACGATGGCCTTGCCCAGCTGGCTGAAATAGACCTTGTCGCCGGGGGCGTAGGTCTTCTTCGGGTCGAACTGCTGGTAGCCTGCGTCCTTGAGCATCTGCTCGCTCTCAGCAGCCACCTCGCGCTCGGTCTTGCCCGCGTCGAGGAATTTCTTGTAGCCCTCAGCGAATGCGTGGGCCTCCTGCTTGACGGCGGCGGACTTGTCGCCGACGTAAGCGGGCTTAAACAGCAGCTTTTCAGCCAGCTGCTGGTTCGGAGTTTTTTCTGCCATAGGATCTCTCCTGCCTTTCTGTTTTCTTACACTTGTTATCTATCAAAGACCCGCAGGTTTTGGGCCTGTCGGTTCTTCTTCATTGGTTGAGATTCAGCCGCCGTAGAGCCGGGTATAGACGGCGTAGCTGGCGGTTATCTTTTCGACGTAATGGTGCATCTGGTTATAAGGGAAGCCTTTCAGGGTCTGCCCGTCGGAGGAATGCTCTTCCATCCGCAGCAGATTATCTACTGTCCCCCATCCGCTGTGGTAGGCGGCGGCAGCGGTAGCCACATCGCCGCCGTACCGCTCCATGCAGAGATGGATGTAGTAGCAGCCGAAGCGGATGCTGACGTCAGGGTCGTAGAGGTCATCGAAGGTCAGGCCCTCATCCGGCGCAATTTTGCTGCGCAGCCAGATAAAGGTCTCCTCGGTCATCTGCATCAGCCCCCGGGCCTCCACGCTGGAAGTGGCGGCGGGGTCGAAGCCGCTCTCCGTGCGGATGAACGCATAGACCAGCAGCGGGTCGAGCTCGTATTCTGCGGCCCACTGCTCCACCTGCCGGCTGTATTTGCGGGGGTAGAGCAGCCGGTCGGCCTCCCGGGCGAGGGGTGGCAGAGCCGTCAGGAGCACTGCCGCGATGCAGACCAGCACCACCAGTCTGCGCAGCAGTCGGAACAGCGTTTTCAAGCGCGGCATCCCTCCCCGATGAGAGCGTCACAGAGCCTGTTTGCTGCCTTCGCCAGCGCCTCACGGGTGGAGGTGTTGGGCAGGATGTAGTCTGCCTTGGCGGTCAGCACAGCCTCTGGCGTCTGGGCGTTGAGGCGGCGGGCGGCCATCTCAGGCGAGATGCCGTCCCGGGCCGCGATGCGCTCCACGCTGACTTCAAACGGTGCCGTGACCACGCAGAGCTTGTCGCACTCGGCCTCTGCCGCCGTGCCGATGATGACCGCACCGTCCAGCACAAAGAGCTTCGCCCCCGCCTGCTGCGCGGCCTGTTTGGCGGCGCGGATACGGTGGACGATCTCCGGGTGGGTCAGCGCGTCGAGCGCAGCTTTCCCCTCGGGCGTTGCAAAGGCGCGGTCGGCCAGCAGGCGGCGGTTAAGGGTGCCGTCTTCCTTTATAACATCTGCCCCGAAGCACTCAGCCAGCTGGGGCAGCAGCGGTGAACCCGGAAGCAGGATCTCGCGGGAGAGCTGGTCGGCGTCTGCCAGCGGGATGCCCCGGGCCGCGAACACCGCCGTGACCGTCGATTTGCCGCAGCCGCTGCGGCCGGTGATGCCCAGCGTCATCATAGCTCTATCACCCGGAACGCAGCCGCGCGGATGAGGCGGTTATAGACGGCCATGGACAGGCCGTCTTTCTGGGGGCAGCGGGCGTAGACCACAGCATCGCCCTGCTCATCCAGCGCACGCAGGGAGCGGAAGATGTGTTTTGCCTGGTCGGCTCCGTCGCCCTCCCGGCCATACTCCACACAGGGTACGCCCAGCTTTTCGGCCTCGCCGGTAAAGCAGAGGCAGCTGGGATTCTCAGCGGCGTGGGCATCCACATAGGATTTGAACTGCTCGAAGGTGCCATCCAGAAGGGTCACATCCGCCTTGGGGGCGTAGTGCTTATACTTCATGCCGGGGCTGCGGACGACCGCACCCTCCGGCAGCTTCTCGAGGATGGCCTTGGAGACTTCCACTTCCTCGCCCAGCGCACGCTCGAGGTCTTCCAGCGTGATGTGGCCGGGACGGAACAGGGTGGGCTTTTCGCCCACCACCGACACGACCGTAGACTCCACGCCCCAGTCGCACTCGCCGCCGTCCAGAATGAGGGGCAGCCGGCCGTCCATATCGGTAAAGACGTCCTGTGCGTTGGTGGGGCTGGGCTTGCCGGAGAGGTTGGCCGACGGGGCCGCAAAGGCGCAGCCGCTGGCCTCGATGACAGCCCGTGCCACCGGGTGGCTGGGCATCCGGATGCCCACGGTGTCCAGACCGGCACAGCACTCCGCTGCCACCTCGGGGCCGCGGGGCATGATGATGGTCAGCGGGCCGGGACAGAACGCCGCCATCAGCAGCTGGGCGCGTTCCGGCACTTCGCTGACGAGGCCGTGCAGCATCTCAGGGCCTGTGACGTGGACGATGAGGGGATTGTCCTGCGGACGTCCCTTCGCCACAAAAATCTTGCTCACGGCCTCGCCGTTGCGGGCATCGGCCGCGATGCCGTAGACTGTCTCGGTAGGCAAGGCTACCAGCTCGCCCTGCCGCAGAAGCTCGGCTGCGCGGGCAATGCCCTCTGCGTCAGCCGGGCGGACTTCAGTATTGATACTCATACGAATCATCGCTCTTTTCTTCTGTAAAGCAATTATTCTTTACAGCTTTTCGTGCGCATTTCACGCATATTTATGTGTTTAACTTCTGCAGTTTCTCGGCCTGCTCACGGGTGGCGAGGGCGTCGATGATGTCGTCCAGATTGCCGTCCATGATCTTGTCGAGATTGTGTACCGTCAGACCAATCCGGTGGTCGGTGCAGCGGTCCTGCGGGAAGTTATAGGTGCGTATCTTCTCGCTGCGGTCCCCTGTTCCCACCTGACCGGCGCGGTCGGCGTTGATGGCGTCCTGCTGCTCCTTCTGCTTCTGGGCCAGCAGGCGGCTGCGCAGGATCTCCAGAGCCTTGTCCTTGTTCTGGAACTGGCTGCGCTCGTTCTGGCACTCAACCACGGTTCCGGTGGGGATGTGGGTGACGCGGATGGCGCTGGACGTCTTGTTGATGTGCTGACCGCCCGCACCCGAAGAGCGGAAGGTGTCGATGCGCAGGTCCTTCATATCCAGCGCAAAGTCAACCTCTTCGGCCTGCGGCATCACGGCCACGGTGGCCGTCGAAGTATGGATGCGGCCCTGCGTCTCCGTTTCCGGTACACGCTGCACCCGGTGGACGCCGCTCTCGTACTTGAGGCGGTTGTAGGCGCCCCGGCCATTGACCGCAAAGACGGCTTCCTTGGTTCCGCCAAGCTCCGTCTCGTTGAGGTTCAGCAGCTCCATCTCCCAGCCCCGGCTCTGGACGTACATGGTGTACATCCGCACGAGGCTGTGGGCGAACAGCGCAGCTTCCTCGCCGCCGGCACCGGCGCGTATCTCCATGATGACGCTTTTCTCGTCGTTTACGTCCTTCGGCAGCAGCAAAATTTTGAGATTATTTTCCAGCTCTGCCACATCCTGACTTTTTTCGCTCAGTTCCTGCTGTACCATAGCCTTAAAGTCCGCGTCGAGGGGCTCGTCCCCTTCCAGCAGGGCTTTCGCCTGTGCCAGGTGGTCCTGCGCAGTGGTGAGGGCGTGGTAAGCGTCCACCACCGGCTGTGCTTCATGGTACTCCTGCATCAGGCGGCGGAACTGCGCCGGGTCGGCGGCAGTTTCGGGCTGATTGAGACGGATAGAAAGTTCTTCGAACCGGCGGCAGACGGCCTCCATTTGGGAAGTCAGATTCGGCATATCAGGCAGTTCTCCTTACAAAACAGTTTCTGAATGTGCTGTGCCGCTGGGCTATTCCTGGCCCGGTTTGATGACCTTTTTGATGTTCTTCTCGATCTTCGCCCGGGGCAGCATGACCTCGCGGCCACAGCCCGTGCAGCGGATCTTGAAATCCATGCCCACCCGCAGCACCTCGAAGCTTGCTGCTCCGCAAGGGTGCTGTTTGCGGGTGAGGATGGTATCGCCGACTGCAATATCCATATTGAATCCCTCCTGTCTGCACATTTATAGTACAGGCCGTGTGTCCAAAAGAGGAACACACAACTATAGTATAATCCAAACTCGTATAAAATGCAAATGCAGCTGCATATGGTTTTATAGCTGCAATGCTACCCAAAAATCAGAGAAAGAGGAATGAAAGATGATGCAAGCATTTCGTACCGAAAACAACTACCGCAATGCTTCCCGCCTGAGCGCCGCCGAGCTGCGGGCCGCGATGGCCAGCCGCGAGATCTTGCAGAGCACGGCGCTGGCCTTCGACACCCAGCGTCAGCTCCGGTTCGAGCTGGGCGGCTGCCGGGCTGTAATGCCCTTCGGGCAGTGCGCCGACGGAGCCGACACCGGCAGCGTACGGGACATCGCCGTACTGACGCGGGTAGGACGGCCCACCTGTTTTGTCATCGAGGGCATCGACACCGACGAAAACGGACAGCCTGTCTACCGCCTCTCCCGCGCTGAAGCACAGCGGATGTGCAAGGCCGAATACCTCGACCAGCTCCAGCCCGGCGACATCCTGCCCTGCATCGTGACCCACATCGAGCCCTTCGGCGCGTTCTGTGACGTAGGCTGCGGCATCAGCGCCCTTCTGCCCATCGATTGTATGTCGGTGAGCCGTATCTCCTCCCCTGCCGACCGGGTCAGCGTGGGGCAGCAGATACTCTGCGCCATCAAGAGCCGGGACGCACAGGGACGGTTCGTGCTGACCATCCGGGAGCTGCTGGGTACCTGGGCCGAGAATGCTGCCGCCTTTACGGTGGGCGAAACGGTGGTGGGCATCGTGCGGAGCGTGGAAGAGTACGGCACCTTCATCGAGATCGCGCCCAACCTCGCGGGCCTCGCCGAGAGCTGCCCCGACCTGCGGCCCGGGCAGGCTGTGAGCGTCTACATCAAGAACATCCTGCCCGAGAAGATGAAGATAAAGCTCGTCATCGTCAACCACGCCCTCAGCCAGAGCCACCGCTTCGAGCTGCGGTACTTCATCACCGAGGGCCACCTCGATCACTGGCTCTACTCCACCCCCGAAAGCCACAAGCGCATCGAGACGGATTTTTCGGTCATGGCTTGCAATCCGGCGTGAAACCCTTTATACTATAGCTAATACTATAGAACACGGGAGATGGGAGTAACAATGGCCGCCAACGATGCTTTTACCGCCGGTGTGCGTCCCGGTGGGCTGACCAACAGCACCGAGATACGATTGCTGCTGTGTTATCTTGTCAAGAACGCCGGGCCTATCACACGGACGGAGATCGAAAACGCCCTGATGGAAGAGGCACTGGTGAATTATTTTGAGATCGGCTCCTGCCTGGACGACATCGCCAGGCAGCAGCTCGTGACGGTGGACGGCGACCGGTACACCATCACCGACAAGGGCCGGAAAGTGGCGCAGGAGCTGGCCTACGACCTGCCCCGCAGTGTGCGGGAAAAGGCGGTCGCCGCCGTGCTGCGCAGCCAGACCTGGGCGCGCAAGGAAGCCGAGTACAGTGCCCGCATCAGCGAAAAGGCCGACGGCCATTGCTCCGTGCGCTGTCAGGTGAAGGCTCTGGACAGCGAGCTGTTCTGTCTGGACATCGGCACTCCCGACCGGCTGAGCGCTGAGATGGTAAAAAAGCAGTTCATTTTGAAGGGCAATGAGATTTATCAGATGCTCATCACCAAATTGACCGAAGAAGAGAAATAGCATAAAAGTCCGCTGCACGTTGGTTTCGTGCAGCGGACTTTTTGTTAGATCAAGATACAGATGAGTCCGGTACAGCCCTCGTTGATGACCCGTTCCAGTGTCTCCTGCAAACGACCCCGGGCCTCCTGCGGCATATGGAGCAGCTTGTTCTGCAGGCCGTCGTTGACCAGCTCGTGGAGGCTCTTGCCGAAGATGTTCGACTCCCACAGGCGTACGGGGTCGTCCTCGAAATCCTTCAAAAGGCTCTGCACGAGGTCTTCGCTCTGCTTCTCCGTCCCGACGATGGGACTCAGCTCGGTGTGGATGACAGCTTTCATCATGTGGATGGACGGCGCGCTGGCCTCGAGACGGACGCCGTACCGCCCGCCCTGCCGGACGATCTCGGGCTGTTCCAGCGAAAGCTCGTCGATGGACGGCATCACGATACCGTAGCCGGTGGCCTCCACCTGCTCCATCGCACTGCGTATCTTCTCGTAGGCACGCTTGGCTTTGGCCAGCTCGATGATGCAGGGCATCAACCCGGCTTCGTCGCCGATTTCGAGGCCCGTCTGCTCGCTGAGCACCTTATAAAACACCTCGGGCTTGAGCAGCACTGTGATGCGGACCACGCCGTCGGCGAGGTTCATCCCACTGAGGGCGGCGTTTTCCACGGCCTCGCAGTCCAACGCCGCCCGGCCGGAGTCAGAGACATCCTTCATCCGGGAAATTTTCTCGGAGAGCTGCATAGCCGCTGTGTATACTTCGGTCTGGAGCCAGTGGCCTTTGTCCAACATCGTCACCCAGCGGGGCAGGGCGAAATCCAGCTCCCTCACCGGGAACTCGTAGAGCACTTTTTGTAAAATCTCGCCTAGCTGCGCCTCGTCGAGGTCGAGGCAGCTCACAGGCAGAACGGTCCGGCCATAGCTCTCTTCCATTTCCGCCGCCATCGCTCTTGTCTCGGGGGCGTCGGGGTGGGTGCTGTTGAGCAGGATGACGAAGGGCTTGCCCAGCGCTTCCAGCTCGTCGATTACCCGCTTTTCTGCCGGGATGTAGTTTTCGCGGGGTATCTCGCTGATGGTGCCGTCGGTGGTGACGACGATGCCGATGGTGGAGTGGTCCCGGATGACCTTGCGGGTGCCAGTCTCGGCGGCGAGGTCGAAGGGGATCTCCTCGTCGAACCAGGGACTTTTGACCATTCGGGGCTTGTCATTCTCCTCGTGGCCCATGGCTCCCTCCACCATGTAGCCCACGCAGTCGATGAGCCGGATGCTGCACTCTCCCCCGCCCTCCAGCGCCAGCGGCACCGCCGACTCCGGGATGAACTTGGGCTCGGTGGTCATGATGGTGCGCCCCGCTGCCGACTGGGGCAGCTCATCGCGGGCGCGGAGCTTCGCGTCCTCCGGGCCGATGGCTGGCAGCACCAGCTTTTCCATAAACTGCTTGATGAGGGTGCTCTTGCCCGTGCGCACCGGCCCCACCACGCCAATGAGGATGTCGCCGCCGGTGCGGGCTCCTATCTCGCGGCAGACTGCCGCCTGCTCGATTCGTTCCTGCTTTGCCAAAATGCTCTCCCCTCTCTTCCCATTTGAAAGCCATTTGGAAGAAATTTATGCGACGGCGGGAGGAATTAGTACGATGCAAAGCAGCGCATCACCGTCAAAATCATACTTTCTTCAAAAAAATCCAAAAAAATTGCAAAAATCTATTGACAAGACTGCCTCATCCGAGTATAATATTCCATGTCGCCGGTGCTTCGGTAGGGAGGCAACGGATGATGACCGGGTGTAGCGCAGTTTTGGTAGCGCGCTTGAATGGGGTTCAAGAGGCCGTGAGTTCGATTCTCGCCACTCGGACCATAAATCCAACGATTTCACGTTAGAAATCGTTGGATTTTTTTGTTTATAGGCTGGCCTCATTTGGTTTTGACCACAATTTTGACCACAATGCCAACGATTTTATCTGGTCTAATTAGTGACGTTCCGTCCAATTTTCAGGCCGAAAACGCCTCACTGAACAACTGGATCGCACTCTGCCGAATGGATTCCTGAACATGGAGATAATGCTCAGTCATCTCGGTGTCGGCATGGCCTACGATGCTCTGGATGGTCTGGATGTCCACGCCCAACGCCTGCATCTGCGACACATAGGTGTGGCGGCAGCTGTGCGGTGTGAGCAAGCGGACATCGCCCGCTTCTTCCAGAGATTTGCGGAACACATCTCGGAAATGGGTGGGGTTGCAGGGCAAGCCGGTCTTGGGGCTTTCCCAGATGAACTGGTCGGTGGTATCCCGCAGCTTGATGGCACACGGGCGAACATTCAGCGGCACCGGAATATCCCGGATACTGTCTTTGGATTTCGGACTGCCGTTCCTTACCGGCTTCTCTTTTTATGGAAGTTCCTCCGAACAAATACTCTGTATCTGAAAAATCCTCATAATCAGCCGTATAAGTTCCCGTATAATCATCGATTCCTTTTTCTTTTGTTCCTTCCAAAGATGACTTTCCTGTAAGCTCTATGGCTCCAGCCGACTGAACGATATTATTATAATGATCGAGAATTTCATCTTTTGAACAGTCAGAAAGCATAAAACTTCCCAAAAGGACAAATGCCAATGCTAAAACTATTTTCTTCATAAAATCATCACCAGCCTTTCTTTGGAGCTACCTTTTTGGCCTTTTTCTTTGTTTGGGTTGATTCTCGTTCTTTCATGCACAAAATCAAGATGGCAGAAATAACGACAGCAAGCGCAAGACTGCAAGAACAGGTTCCGATATTCCAGTTGACTGCGGTATCATAGCTACGGTAGCCTACCATTCCAAGACTTGCGGTAATCGGATAAAGGTTTGCTAATGTCATATTTCCTGCGGCAAACATCCCTCCATATCCATAGACAAAAGCAATGATTACACCGACTAAAAAGCTGCCTGCCCTCCGACAAGTAAGAGCGATAATCGGCAGAACCGCAAGATATAAAAAGAAATTAACCGCAGTAATCTGCAAGGTTGCTTTTAGAGCTAAGGAAATCTCAAAGCCGGGAAATCCCACAATCATTTCTGCTATGATTGTAAACAGACTGCATATCAGCCCGAAAATAATAGACAATACGCCGCACACAATCAATTTTCCGGTCAACAGTTTCTTAAAAGAAATCGGCACAGTCAGAATATTTTTCAATGTGTCATCCGTCTGCTCACGAGAAATCATATATCCAGCAATTAGGCTGATACACATCGGAAAAATCATGGACATATTGTTTTTGATGACCTGTTCTGTAAGATAGGCAAAATCCCAAACGGAACCATCATTCGCCATAGAGGTAAACAAGGTCAGCAGGACGGATAGGAGCATGAGTGCAACGCCCGCCCAAAGGATATGATACCTTTTCAATTTATAAAATTCTGTTTTTACAATGCGAACCATGTTTATTCCCCCCTCTGCTTATATAATCTGTCAATCAGTAAGAACGAAACGAATGCCATAATCCCAAGAATGAATACAACTTGAAATGTTGAGGGAATTAGCCCTGTCATTTGCTCCAAGTCCATTTTTATTCCATGAGCCGCCATATCTCCCGCACTCCAAAATGTAGTCAGTGGCGTGGGCAGAAGCCATAACATAGTTTTAGGCAGTGTGTCAAACAATGCCGTAGCACTCATGTTCAGAACGCTGTAAAAGACACACAACAAAATGGAAAAAACATAGGTCTTACTGAAAAAGACAACAAGGACAATCAACGGGAGTGTTCCTGCCGTAATGAAGATCCCCGTTTCAACCGCCAAAAACAGCTTATAACCAATTCCATAAACTTCTAATGTTCCAATTCCGCAAAGAATTGTTGCAATGGTAGAAGCCACGCAAAAAACAATTCCAAAGATAAACAGGACAATAATCTTTGCAAGTACCATTTGCGTGCTGGTTACGGGAATTGTACGCAGATTTTTGAATGTATCGTTGTCGCGTTCCATAAAAAACAGAATAGCGGCAATCACTCCGATAATGCAGGGCAGTAAAAACTGGATACCATATCCCAACACCATGTTAAATAGTCCATCGAAAGCATCTGCCCGATCCGTATATCGCTCCATCATAGAGGGCGTTGTCATCAGATAAGTCAGCGGGATTGGAAACAGGAACGCAGCCAAAATAATCAGCGGAATAAATTTCTTCCGTTTCAATTTCAAAAATTCGCATTTGATTAGTTTAAGCAATTCCTTCGCCCCCTGTCACACGCTTGAAGTAATCTTCAAGACTTTCTTCACAGGTATGTGCTTCTGATACCTCCAATCCGTTTTCTACAAAAGCAGTTACAATTTTCCCCACGGGTAGCTCCATATTGTGTAGACGCAGATTGTGGTCGTCCTGTATGGAAAAATGGTTTTCATGGAAATTGCGTTCCAAAATTCTTGCTGCCTGTGCAGTATCAGAGAGCGTAAAACGGATATGCTTACTGCTTTTTTGCTCCAGCTCCGCAAGGCTTTCTTCTTCCAGCAACGCGCCGTGGTCGATAATTCCAATATCGTCAGCCAGCAAAGAAATCTCCGAAAGAATGTGACTGGAAATCAAAATAGTTTTTCCTCTTGCGTCGCAAAGCTCCCGAATAAAGGAGCGTACTTCTGCAATACCGATGGGATCGAGGCCGTTGATCGGCTCATCCAAAATCAAAAGCTCCGGATCGTGCATAACGGCAAGGGCGATGGCAAGCCGCTGCTTCATACCAAGAGAATACTGTGAAAAGAGCTTTTTATCTTTGTAGGGCAGTCCTACCAGATCCAGAGCATCTTTGATAGCATGATTGTTTGGTACGCCCCGCAGAGTAGCAAAGATACGCAGGTTCTCTGTGCCGGTCAGATTGGGATAAAAACCGGGGGACTCAATCAGGCTTCCGATACGGGGCAACAGCTTCTTTTCGTTCCCTTGCAAAGACTTTCCCCAGATTTTGACCTCCCCGGAAGTCGGCTTCGTTAAGCCCAACAGCATTTTCATGGTAGTGGTTTTTCCGGCTCCGTTTCTGCCCAGCAGACCGTAAATTCTCCCAAACTTCACATGGATATTTAAGTCAGCCACACTCTTTTGTGAGCCGTATTGCTTCGTCAGATTTTTTGTTTCAATGATATAATTTGTATCCATATTCAAAACCTCCTGTTCTGTAAGGTATTCTATCATGCCAACCTTGCATTAACCTTGCCGCAACCTTGCATTAACCTTGCAATTTGAAATCCAGTAAAATGACAAAGGCTCCCGCCATAAAGACGGGAACCCGCTTAACTCTCCAAAGGAAAAAGCAACATAAATTCAGTTCCTTTTCCCGGCAAACTTTCAACTGTTATACTCCCACCCATCTTTTCTACAAGCTGATGGACAATAGAAAGACCAAGACCGCTTCCTTTTTCAGACCGTCCTTTGTCACACTTATAGAGCCGTTCAAAAATGTGTTTCAAATCTTCCTTCTCAATTCCCACTCCATTATCCGCCAGCAGCAGCTCCATGTTATTTTCCTTCTTTGACAGGGCAATTTTGATTTTGTCTGCATGGCTGTGAGTGATTACATTTTGAATGAGATTATTGACAATCCTCATATAGCTGTCCATATCCAATCTTACCCGGACAGGCTGTTCGGGAATATCGATGTCATACTCAACCTGTTTATCCTCAAAAATCGGTATCCAGTCAATGAGGATATTTCTTGTCAGCTCTGCGGCCTCAACGCTCTGGATCTCCAAAGCAAACTCGTTTGAATTTAATTTGAACCAGTCAAAGAGTACATCAATATATTCTTTCAGATCATGGGCTTTCCGGCGGGCGGTTTCAATATAATCATCCCGGTCTTTTCCTGTGACCAGTCCTTTGTGTGCAGCGTCAAGATACCCAATCAGAGTAGTAAGGGGCGTTCGCACATCATGTGAAAGGCTCGTCATAAGCTGGCGGTTGGTTTCTTCTGTCTGCCGTACAGTTGAAAGTCTGCTTTCATAGGCCACAACGATCTCGTTGATTTCATAGGCAAGAGGTGCTGTCAGTTCATTTGTTGCAGATAGAATACGCCGGTTGCCATTTCCGTTTTTCACATCAACCAGCACATCGGTCATTTCTGCTATTTGTTTTTTTACACGCCGAACGAGAACGATGGAAGTCAATACAGCCCCAACAGCAATCACAATGGACAAGAATACAATGATTTCCATACTGACTACACCTCCTTATTAAACCGGTAGCCAATCCCTTTGACCGTTTGTATATACTTTGGGCTTGAAGGATTGACTTCTAATTTTTTACGAAGTCGGCTGATAATCGCCATAATGTTACTGTCATCATAGAAATATTCTTCGCCCCAAACTTCCTCATAAATCTGCTGTTTTGTCAAAATTTTCCCTTGATGCTTTGCACAGTACAGGAGCAGATCGAATTCCTTTGGTGGAAGTTCAAAAGTGCCATTTTCCGTCGTAACAGAACGATTTTCAAGGTCAATTTGCAATCCATCAAAATCCAGTTTTTGCACAGCTCCGGCTTGATGATTAAAACGGGTGTAGCGGCGAATGAGGGACGCAATACGGGCAATCAGTTCGTCCATATCAAACGGTTTTGTCAGATAATCGTCCGCTCCGGCCCGTAAGCCCCGTACTTTAGAAATGCTGTCATTTTTAGATGTGAACATCAAAATCGGCAGACTGTTCTCATTGCGGATTTCTTCCAGCGTTTCAAAGCCATCCATACCGGGCATCATCACATCCAGCACTACAAGCTGGTATTCCTGCTCTCTTAATTTTTGCAAGCCTTCTTTCCCGGTATTACAAAAATCAGCTTCTATGTTTTCTGCTTGTACGCTACGTTTAATCAAAGCGCACAGCTCTCTGTCATCATCTATAATCAGGATTTTATTCATGGCGCAACTCCTTCCCTTGTTTTGTCCTTCCGTCAATCGGCTTTTCTGCGTTCTTTGGGATCAGCCAAACACCAGCCATCTTTACAGCGCCGGGGATACGCCCAGCAGCGCAATAGTAATTTACTCTACGAGGTGTCACGCCCCACTTCTCGGCGGCCTCTTTCAATGTCATATAGTCCATTTCGCACCTCCACAAAGTACATTATAGTTCCTCATCTCGAATAATGCAAGAAACATAATATGAATTATAAAGTTTAATCTTACTGCATTCTCTGAACTTAGGATACTCATTAGAATGGGGGTTAAGATAACGATATAGATGCACTTCACCTTGCCCTCATACTGCGGCAACAGGGCTTTCAGTGCTTCAAGATTATCGCCGTGGATGATCATGTTCTCACTGTCGTTGTTCTCGGTGTGCTGCCCCTGCTCACCAAAACTGTATTGCCGCTCCAGCACCCGGAAGGGAACTTCCTGATGATGGTTCACGACTTTATTTTTACCGATCCATTCCAAGGTTAGCATGGCGTTTTTCTCCAATCTAAAAATTTCAAACTGCGGACAAAAAGGACGCATTGTTGTAGCAAGCAGGGCATTCGTCTATACAAATGCTATTTTGCTTTGCAAAAATGCTTGTTGGGCTATGCCCAAACCCCATTTGTTCTGCATCGTGCCGATGCAGGCGGCGCGTTTGTTCCAAACACTTTTATAACAAAAAAGATAGCCTAGGGTTCTTCCATGAGGGAAGAATCCTAGGCTATCTTCATTTATCGGGACTTCATTTTTTCGGCAATGCTCTTTTCCTCTGCAAAGAACATTTCTACGTTTCTCTTTGCACGAAGAAGCTCCTGCATTTCTTCTTTCGCTTTGCGGTAGTCCGGGTAGCGTGCTTTCTTTTCTGTCAGCAGTTTGGAATATTCCGCGTCCAGCTCCTTGACCTTGGGGAGCATTTTCAAATTAGCTTCATCAAACGCTGCTTTCGCTGCCTTGTGCAGTGTGATCTCCGTGCGGTGCGTTTCCAGAAAGCGTTTGCTATATCCGGTCTTGCGGTAGGCATCATAAACCGGTCGCGTTTTGGCGTAGTTGATGATCCAGAGTAGGTGATTTTGAGCCAATCGTTTGGATCACAATATCATAAGGCATACGGTTTTCTTCAGCAGGGTATATGGCAACCGTTTTTACAGTACTATCTGGCTGCGTAGTAACCTGTTCATTCTGCCGCAAGCCATGTTCCAATCCGTTACACCCCGTACTGCCGGCTTTAACACCGCTGATCTTGCTGCGATGGGCAGCGCTTCACAGGCGTTGATGGTGGTTCTGATGCTGTTGGGCGGTTCGCCCGGCTCTACGGCAGGCGGCATGAAAACCACAACATTTGCCGTTCTGCTGGCCAATATGTGGGCAACCTTCCGCCGCAGAGAAGATGCCGAATTTTTCGGGCGGCGCATAGATAGTTCTGCGGTCAAGAATGCTGCTACGATCGCAGGGATGTATTTGACGCTGTTTTTCCTCGGAGCCTTTGTCATTGCTACGGCAGAGCAATTGCCGATGTCAGTCTGTTTGTATGAGACTGCTTCGGCTGTGGCAACGGTAGGTCTGACATTGGGTATCACGCCGCAGTTGGGGGTCCTTTCGCAGGGGGTGCTGATCGCACTGATGTTTTTGGGACGTGTTGGCGGATTGACGTTGATCTATGCGGCATTTGGCAGCAGCCCTGCCCACTCTCGTCTGCCGCAGGAGAAGATCGCAATCGGATAAAGGAGGCAACTATGAAATCGATTCTTTTGATTGGGCTTGGTCGTTTTGGCCGCCATATTGCGCAGGAACTGAATGAGCTGGGTCATCAGGTCATGGCAATCGACAGCAATGAGGACCGTGTGAACGCCGTGCTTTCCTATGTGACGAATGCACAGATCGGTGACAGCACCAGCGAATACTTTCTGCGCTCCCTTGGTGTCGGCAATTTTGATGTGTGTATCGTAACCATCGGCGGCAATTTTCAAAGCTCACTGGAAACAACATCACTGCTCAAGGAGCTGGGGGCAAAGCTTGTGGTCTCGCGTGCAGAGCGGGATGTACAAGCCAAGTTCCTGCTGCGCAACGGTGCGGATGAAGTGGTCTACCCGGAAAAGCAGCTGGCAAAGTGGGCAGCGATCCGATACAGCTCCGAACACATTCTGGATTATATCGAGCTGCAGGACGACCACGCCATCATGGAAGTGACCATTCCGCCGGAATGGATGGATCGCACGATTGGTGAGATCAATATCCGAAAAAAGTATAACATCAACATTCTTGCACTGAAAAAAGACGGAAAGCTCGATATGAACATCACGCCGGATACACAGCTGTGCCGGGATGAAAGTATGCTGGTTTTGGGGAAATACGCATCGATCCAGAAGTGTTTCCGGCTCTAAAAAGATAGGACGGATCATATGGATGTCGCTTTGTTATTGATGGTTCTTGGAGTCATGTTGAGTGGTTTCCGGGCAGCAGATGCGCTGGATCACATGCGGAAGGAGATCATTCGACAGGAAGGAAAAAGACGTGGCTGGTGGTCGTGACCATCAAATTGTGCTATACTGTGGGCAAGGCAGGTGATCTTCATGAATCAGAATAACCCACCCACTGAACATATTCTGGCGTGTCTGTCGTCCTCTCCCTCCAATGCAAAGATCGTGCGGACGGCAGCAACGATGGCAAAGGCGTTCGGCGGGACCTTTACAGCTCTGTATGTCCGGACTCCGGATTCGGATCAGATGGGAAAAGAAGACTGTCGGCGCTTGCAGCAGCACATTCGTATGGCAGAGCAGGCAGGTGCCGACATTTCTACGATCTACGGAGATGACATTCCGCAGCAGATCGCAGAGTTTGCCCGCATCTCCGGCATTACAAAAATCGTACTGGGGCGCTCCAGCGTACATCGCCGCCATTTCTGGAGTGGACCGTCACTGACTGAAAAATTGACGCTGACTGCACCCAATCTGGATATTTATATCATCCCGGATGCTTCTGCAGAGAGCGGCTACGGTTCAGGACGGAAGCTGTTCATCCGTCCGCTTCTACCCTCTGTCTGTGATCTGCTGATCACCGCAGGCATCCTGAGCTGCATCACGCTCATCGGCTTCTTTTTCTTGCAACTGGACTTTGCGCGTTATAATATTATTATGCTCTATATGCTGGGGGTGCTGTTCACCGCATTGTGTACCAGCGGTTACACCTGCGGTGTGCTGGGCTCCATTGCCAGTGTTGCGCTATACAATTTTTTCTTGACGGAACCGCGCCTGACATTCCATGCGTATGACCCCGGTTATCAGGTCACATTTGCCCTGATGCTGACCTCTGCAATCATTACCTGTACGTTGACGACACGGCTGAAAGACCATGCAAAAATGTCCGCGCAGGCAGCATTCCGGACAAAAATACTGTTTGATACGAATCAGCTTTTACAGAGAGCCAAAAGTGAAGAAGAAATCTTTTCGCTGACAGCTTCCCAGCTGATAAAACTGCTGAACCGGAGCCTGATCGTCTACCCGGAACAAAACGGAGATCTTGGTTCAGAACAGTTTTTTGGGGTTGACGGGGAAACGGCGCAAAACATCTTTTCTGCACCGGAAGAACGGGATGCAGCAAATTGGACATTTGCAAACAAAAAGCGTTCCGGCGCAGGCACGGATAGCTACCCGGACGCAAAGGGACTTTATCTTGCACTTCGGACCGGAGGCGGCGTGTTTGGAGTGGTTGGGATCGACCTGTCTGAAAAACCGCTGGATGCCTTTGAAAACAGTGTGCTGCTCTCCATTCTGGGCGAAGGTGCGCTGGCCATCGAAAACCGCAGAAACGCACTGGAAAAAGAGCAGGCAACCGTGCAGGCAAAAAATGAAGAGCTGCGGGCAAACCTGCTGCGCACGATCTCCCATGACCTGCGCACCCCGCTGACCTCCATTTCCGGCAATGCCAGCAATCTGCTTTCCAACGGAGAAACGCTGGATACAGAGACCCGGAACAAGATCTGCACCGATATTTTTGACGATGCGCAATGGCTGATCGGTCTGGTGGAAAATCTGCTTTCCATCACCCGCATTGAAGATGGGCGGATGAATCTGCAGATCTCGCCGCAGCTGATGGACGAAATGATCGAAGAAGCACTGCATCATGTCAACCGGAAAAGCTGCGAACACACCATCACAACACAGTATGGGGACGAGATCCTCCTGGTCAATGTGGATGCACGGCTGATCATGCAGGTCGTTGTCAATCTGGTGGATAACGCCATCAAATACACCCCCGTGGGCTCGGTTATTCAGATTTCGGCTTACCGGAAAGACCATCAGGTCGTAGTGGAAGTTGCAGATAACGGTCCCGGCATTCCGGATCGCGCAAAAGCACAGGTGTTTGAAATGTTTTATACCGGGCAGAGCCGTATAGCGGACAGTCACCGCAGCCTTGGATTGGGTTTGCCCCTCTGCCGAGCGATCTTGACGGCTCACGGCGGAACATTGACCCTGCGTGACAACATTCCCAATGGCAGTGTCTTTTCCTTTGCATTGCCGCAAAGTGAGGTGAATATTCATGAATAAGCCGTCCATTCTGGTCGTAGAGGATGATGTTCCTGTACGGTGTCTGATCACAACGACCCTGAAAGCCCACGGCTATAAATATCTGACTGCTTCCAATGGGGAAACGGCAATCATGATGACTACCAGCCACAATCCGGACATCATGCTGCTGGATCTTGGGCTGCCCGATATAGACGGCATCGAGGTCATCCGCAGCGTCCGCACATGGTCGAACCTGCCCATCATCGTCCTGAGTGCCCGGAGCGAAGATTCTGATAAGATCGAGGCACTGGACAACGGCGCAGACGATTATCTGACAAAGCCGTTTTCCGTGGATGAGCTGCTGGCAAGACTGCGTGTAACGCAGCGCCGATTGAATCTGCTGGCTTCTGACGGCATAAATAGTCCGGTTTTTGTCAATGGTCCTTTGAAGATCGACTTCTCGGCAGGCTGCGTCTGGCTGAGCGAGAATGAATTGCATTTGACCCCCATCGAGTACAAGCTGCTGTGTGTGCTGGCGCATAATGTGGGCAAAGTGCTGACGCATACCTCCCTCACGCAGAAAGTATGGGGCAGTACGCAGGAAAATGACATTGCTTCCTTGCGAGTTTACATGGCATCCCTGCGCAAAAAATTGGAACGATACCCGGATGCGCCGCATCTGATCCAGACCCATGTTGGTGTCGGATACCGGATGCTGCGCGCAGAAAATGATGAAGCATAGTAAAAAAACAGGGTGCGCCCCTGAATAGGACGCACCCTGCCATCGCAATTCACGATTTGATTCGTTGGCAACAACCGTGAATTGCATATCGCAAACAAGTTGTTGAGAATTGCACTGCTTGTAAAACTTGCGATTAAAGCCACGGACGATAGCGATATGTACAACAGGGAGTTCCCCAGTGGGAACTTCCTGTTTTTCGTTGTTTGCATGATGAGCCTGCTCTGCCTGCCATAGGCAAGCTCGCGTTTGCGAAGCGCAGCGCAGCAATGAAAGCCCCAGTGGGGCTTTTAAGCGACCGAACGGTCTTGCGCAGCAAGATGGAGGGGCCTCGCCCCGACAAGTGACCGATGGCCCTCCTCGCTGTTCCAGCAGGCAAGGATGGCCGGGTAGAATGCCCGTGCCAGACGGTCGATGACTTCATCGGGATAAGGGGAAGTGTTTGTGGACTTTTTCTTTTTGTTCAAACGCACGCTCCTTTTGACATCGGTAAACAGCATATCTATGAAAAGGTCTTCTACGCTGATGTCCAGACCCTTGCAAATACGTTCCAGCGTGTTCAAGGTTGGATTCTGAACGCCGCGCTCAATATGCCCAACGTATGCGGCATTCATGTCACAACGTAAAGCAAAAAGCTTTAGGCTTAACCCCTCTTCTTTGCGTATCTTTCTGATCCGCTCTCCAACAAGGGATGCTAGTTCGGCTGGTTCAGATTCAGGCTGATCTTTCGCTTTTTTCACAGAGAACACCTCATTTGCAGGCAATCATCAGATGCCACGGAACGTAAAGGTGAACTCCACAGTCTTGGTCACATCAGGAATATACTCCGGGTGGACATTGGCACCCCAGCTGTCATCACCGCCGACGCCCATCTGCTCGCCGATGGCACGAATCACCGTGTAATGGACCGGGGGCAGCTCGTAGGGATGCTTGGCACTCTCCATTTCATGGGGAGTGTAGGGCAGCGCAGAGAAGAACATGGGCTTTGCGGCATCTGCGGTAAACAGCAGCCCGCGACCCTTGCGGTCCACTACCTTTGCCCAGCGCACAGCGGTCTTTGCACCGCACTCCTGCGGCACAAGGTACTGTGCCATGTTGTCTGCGACCTTGTTCTGGTAAATACCCAGCTTTGCACCATGCTGACGATCCCAGTAGGTCTCCGCAGGGCCGTTTCCGTACCACTCCACCGTGTCGTAGTCAGCGTCGATCTTGAACAGTACGCCGAACTCCGGCATTGCTGCAAGTCCTTCCACCGGGTCATAGTGCAGGGTGGTCTGGATGCGGCCATCACCGAACACACGGTACTGCAGGCTGCACTCTGCTGCGGGACTAGTCTGGAGGTTATAGAGATAGGTCACGACTACGCTGTCGGCTTCCACCTCGCAGGTGGGGTTCTGGAGGATGGTGCCGCCATGAACAGACGGAATCTCCTTGCCGATGCCCTTGGCGGTAGCGTACAGGCTTGCCAGCTTCCACTGACCGCGAACGCCGCCCATGTTGTTGCCGCAGTCGTTGTCGGTGGGAGCGCGCCAGAAGTTGGGCCGGGGGATCTCCTGAATCATCTCCTTGCCGGCATAGCGGTAGGAAGTCAGACCGCCGTTCAGATCGGAGAACAAAACATCGAAATTCTCACCCCGGACACCGATGTTGTGTGTACCGTGCGTAACGGTAAACGGTGTGACCTTCTTGCTGGGAATGGAACGAACCACAGCGATCACACCCTGTCCAAAGGCGACTTCATGACCTTTCTTTGCCCAGCTGGTGTCCTCCTTCAAACGGAAGCTGATGGTCACTGCATATTCACCGGGGAGCGCAGGAACTATAAACGGCAGCGGGAAGCTGGAACGCTCTTCGGGAGCAACATCAATATTGGGCAGTTCCTGTTGCTGATACAACTTTCCATCGCGATGCAGCAGTGCAACGCAGTCGAAAGCATCCGTAGAGGTGAACAGGTTCTTGTTCCAGACTTCAAAGCCAGAGTTGTCGATGGAAACGGCGATGTTCTGATAGCAGAACTTGACCTCCTGCATCTTGGGAGAAGGAGCACGGTCACCACCGTAGGCAATGCCGTTTCCGCTGAAATTATAGTCGGTAGGACGCTCACCGAAATCGCCGCCGTAGGCTTGGAACCACTTGCCGTAGCGGTCTTTTTTCCAGATGGACTGGTCGATGTAATCCCAGATAAAGCCGCCCTGATAGCCGCAGTCCTTCTGGTCGGCAAGTTCCGTGTACTTGTATAAAGCACCGTTGGAGTTGCCCATAGCATGAGAATATTCGCACTCGATATAAGGCCGCTTATCGCCCTGTGCCAGATACTCTTTAATGTCCTTGACCGTGCTGTACATATGGCTCTCGATATCGGTGGTTTCGAGGAAGCGGGGATCGTTGACCACACCTTCGTAATGCACCAGACGGGTGTCATCAAAGCGGTGGACCATCTCGGCCATCTGGAGCAGGGTCTCACCGCCAAACGATTCGTTACCCAGAGACCAGATCAGAACAGCAGGATGGTTTTTGTCACGCTGGTAAGTGGAATTCATGCGGTCAAACATGACAGCTTTCCACTCCGGCTTATCATTGGGCAGAACGCCCTCGATGCCGCGAATGCCAGCCTGATGGATGTCCCATGTGCCATGGGATTCCAGATTGTTCTCTGCGATCAGATACAGACCATACTCGTCGCACAGGTCGTACAGTGCATCCTGATTCTGGTAATGGCTGGTGCGGATGGCATTGATGTTGTTCTGCTTCATGGTGATGATGTCCCGAAGCAGTTCCTCATGGGTGTGTACGCCCACAGCACGACCCGTAATGGAGCTGAACTCATGACGGTTGGCACCCTTGAACACGATGCGCTTGCCGTTGAGCAGCATCCGATTGTTCTTCAACTCGAACTTGCGGAAACCGACTTTCTGCCCGGTCACCTCTACCAGATGGCCTGCATCGTCCAGCAGCTCGATTTCCAGTTCATACAGAGCCGGGTCTTCTGCACTCCACAGGTAGGGGTTCTCCACCGCATGGCTGAACAGAGCAGAGCCGCCCTTCAGTGCGATTTTTTCGGAGAACACTTCCAATTCACTGCGGCGCAGGGTCAGACGGGCTGCGCCCTTACCCTCCACCTGCAATGCAACTTCCAGCGTGGAATGAGTAAAATCATCCCCGGCAAACAGCGTTTTGACGGATATATCTTCCAGATGCACGGTGGGGATGGCGTACAGCCACACGCTGCGGAAGATGCCGGAGAAGCGGAAGAAGTCCTGATCTTCGCACCAGCTGGAGGAAGTCCACTTGAACACCTGCACAGCAAGTTTGTTCACGCCCGGCTGGAGATAGGGAGTCAGATCGAATGCGTGTGCGGAGAAGCTGTCCTCGGTGTAACCCACATAAGACCCGTTCAGCCAAAGAGCCATGCCGCTTTCCACACCCTCGAACTCGATGTGGACGGGCTTGCCCTGCATGGATTCCGGCAGCTCGAAGTATTTTACATAGCTTGCCACCGGATTGAACCGCTGCGGGATCTCACCCGGCTGTACTTCTTCACGGCCATCCCACGGATACTGAACATTCGCGTACTGGGGAATGTCGTAGCCCTCCATCTGGATGTGTGCCGGAACATGAATGTCATCCCAGCCGCTGCAATCGTAATCCGTCTTTTCAAAGCCGGGGATGGCACTGGTGTAGTTCTTTGCGTAGGCGAATTTCCAGATACCGTCCAGCTTCAGCGCCAAAGAAGAGGCGCCTGTCCGATATTCTTCGCGGGAAGCGTAAGTACGGAAACTTGCATGAGCATTCAGCACGTTTTCCTTGAAAAAGGTGGGGTCTTTTACTTTTGCAAAATCAAATGCAGCCATAGTATTTCCTCATTTACCTTTTATAATTTTATAATATTTCTCCAGCCTCCCCGGAGGAATCGCTGGATTCCTCCGGGGAACAGCAGATGAAGGAGAAATGATAATGGCTTCTTATCAGGCTGCTGCACGCAGCTTTTCATTTGCTTCTTCGACCTTCATACGAGAGAGAATGAAGGTGATGATGGCATCCAGAGCAAACGGAATCACCAGATACATGATCTTCAGCATCGAGATGCAGGATTCGGGCTGGACAGCCAGCGCACTATCGAAATGGCTTGCTGCCAGCAGCCAGCCGGTGATGGCAGTACCCAGACCGCCGCCCAGCTTCACACCGAGAGAAGTGCAGGAGTACATCGTGCCATCCACGCGCTTATGCTTCGTCAGCCAAGTATATTCAGAGCAAGCAGCAATCACAGCGTTCATATCGCCCTGCCAAGGACCCTGACCAAGAGCTGCGATTGCAGTAAAGAGCAGCATCAAGGTCACATTGCCGCTGCCCATGTAACCGGCTACAGCAACCAGTGCACGAGAAATCGTTGCCAGAGTATAGCTCATTACATTCAGCTTATACATTCCATTCCACTTTGCAACCAAGGTCGGGGTGAACACCAGTGCGATGATCAGAGGAATGTTGATTGCCCAAGAGAATACACCGAACAGATTCTGGTTGCCAAGGATGTAGGTTGCATAGTAGGTGCCCATGCTGATCATGGCACCGTAGATCTGCTGCAAAATGTAGGTGACGCAAATCATCATATAATATTTGTTACCAGCAAGCAGCTTTGCAGCCTGAACTAGATTGTACTTTTCGTCCTGCTCGATTTCCTTTTTGTCGGTGGTATCCACCAATTCGCCTTCCGGCAGTTCCTTCACGGAGAAAACGGAGAGGGTGTTGACAAGCAGACCGATGATGGCGTAGATGATTGCAACAGTGCGCCAACCGGCAGCACCACCGCCCAATGCCGTAACAGCACCCAGCGTGATGGACTGGATGAGCAGGCTGGTGGCAAAGGCGAACATGAAACGCCAAGAACCCATCTCGACCTGTTCGGCACTGTTCTTCGTGACGAGAGCAGTCAGTGCAGAGTAAGCAATGTTGTTGGCAGTGTAGAATACAGCGTTCAGCAGAGTATATGCAATCAGGAACCATGCGTACTGTGCAAACTGTCCCAGATTGGTCGGGATGGCGAAAATTGCCACCAGCGTAATGGCACAGCCAATGTAGCCGTACAGCATCCAAGGACGGGCTTTGCCCATCTTAGAATGCGTTTTGTCAATCAAAGAACCAAAGAAAATGTCCGTCACACCGTCCAGCAGTTTGGAAACTGCGATCAGAGTGCCGACAATACCGGGGTTCAGGCCAACGGTGTTGGTCAGATAGATCATGACGAAGGAGGACAGGAATGCATACACCACGTTGCCTGCAATATCGCCTGAACCATAGCCGACTTTATTATACCACTTTAGATAACGCTTCTCAGTCATTGTGCTTTCTCCCATCTTGCTTGTTTTGTGTGGGCGCGACCAATCTGCTGCGCACTTCAGACTTGAATCCTCATCACGCAAGTTGCCCAAATCTCTTGCGTTTCGTCTGAAAATATTATAGAATCTAATGGAACGAAAAGATATAGACAAGATGGAACAAAATATGCACAAAATCAAAGAGTTTGTAATTTTTTGATAGAACATTTTCCAAATCACTGTAAAATCTCTGAAGATGAGGAGGACGCAGGGATGTATTTCAACTCAGGATATTTGAATAACTCCCGTTTGGATTTCAAAGACAACTCAAAGCCGCTGGTCGTAGGCAGCTGCGGCACTTATCGCTTGAAAAAACGCCCTAAGCTACCTACTTTTTGGGCAAAGGGTCGCAGAGACTATCAAATCCTCTATGTGGCATCTGGTAAAGCACACTTCTGGTTCGATGGTGTTGAGGAAGTGGTGACTTCTGGACACATGGTGCTTTATCAGCCGAAAGAAATCCAGAAGTATGTCTACTATGTAGAAGATCATCCAGAGGTGTTCTGGGTTCACTTTACAGGATATGATGTCAAAAACATCCTGAACTATCACGGAATACCCTTGGACAAGCACGTTTTTTACAGCGGCACACTGCCGGATTACAAAATGCTGTTCCGAAAGATCATCCGGGAACTGCAACAATGTGAATATGGCTATGAAGACTATATTGCTTCTCTCTTCAACATCATTCTGCTTTTAGTAAGCAGGCAACAGCAGGAAAGTGAGAAAACAACTACAAGCATCCCCGAAGAAATCGAAGCCGCCGTTGCCTACTTTAACGAGAATTATAATACAAAGGTCAGTGTGGACGATTACGCAGAATCGCTGCATATCAGTACGAACTGGTTTATCCGTAATTTTAAGCAGTACATGAAAATAAGCCCTGCACAATACATCCTGTCCCTTCGGATGGTAAATGCACAAAGCTTATTGGAGAACACCGAATACAATATTGGAGAAATTGCAGAGATCGTAGGGTATGATAACCCACTCTATTTTAGCCGGGTATTCAAGAAAGAGTATGGTGTCAGTCCGGCACAGTACCGAAAGAATCTGGAAGAATCTACTGAAAAATGAGAAAGATTCCTTGTAAATAAGGAGAGTAGAACCATGCCGATAAAAAATGCGATCCACAGCCAACAAGTCTACGACCCAACGGATGAATCCATCATGGCAGAGCAGGAACTTTGCATGGAGCGGCTGTAATCGTGATGTGTGTGGCTTTCCTCCGTATAGGATTTGAAGAGTCAGGAAGACCGATATGGCATCTTTTCCAGACCGATTTCACAGAGATAATGCTGCTCTTCTGAGATGTGCTTCTTCTTTTTCATACATTCTTTCGCTTGTATAATGCCGGGCAGATGTTCTTCGGCGGGGCTTCTTCCAAGAAAAATCACTCGTGAAGATTGAAACGGGAGTTTTACGGTACGCAGTGCCAGCAAGCAATGTTTTCGTCTATACAAAAACACTTTTTGCATTGCAAAATGCTTGTTGGGGAAGTGCCCCAAACCCCTTTGTTCTGCATTTTTCAATGCAGGCTGCGCGTCCCTGCGGGACACTTTTTATCCGATGATACGTTCAGGGTCATTGAGAACTTGCATAAGGTGCGATGCAGCTTCTGCCAAAGAAGCATACTTCATCTGTTTATTACAAGTGACCTCTACGAGTATACCTTCCAGATTCTTCAAAGAATCGATTACCGGTCTATGAGTCGAGGCTCAACTCAGCCGCTGATCACTCAAGGCGATATGAGTAAAGTATCAATTTTATTACCGGATAAAAAGACTCTTTTAAATTTTGAGTCTATTGTCGGGCAACTCATGGAACAGTATCAGGCAAATTTACTTCAAAACGATAAACTTTCTGAATTGAGGGATACCCTTTTAGCGCAAACTATAAGATGATCCTGAAAAAGAACGGTGTCCACCTGATTTCCGTTATGGAACCCATTGCTGAGGGTTCACAGGGCATTCTGGTGGAAACCCTTCTAGAGGGTATGGCAGAATACTATTCGGCAGAGCTGTCCGAAAAAGTGATTCGTGGTCAGACCGAGAACGCCTTGAAGGGTAAGTGCACTGGCGGTACGGGAACCATTGGCTATAAAATCGACGATGCCAAGTTCTATCATCTTGACCCGTTGACTGCTCCGCTGGTGCTGGAAGCCTTTCAGCGGTATGACAACGGTGATAAGATGGTGGAAATCGTAAACTTCCTCAACGATAAGGGCGTCCGCAATATGCTGGGCGGCAAAATGACCCACAGTAGTGTGAACACCATGTTGAAGAACCGCCGGTACATTGGAGAATTGTCTTTCCGGGACATCGTTGTGCCGGATGCAATTCCGGTTATTGTTCCGAAAGACCTGTTTGACCGGGTGCAGAAGCGTCTGGATAAGAATAAGCGTGCCCCTGCCTGTGGCAAGGCAGACGAGGAATATCTGCTGACCACCAAGCTGTTCTGCGGCAAGTGCGGTGCGCTGATGTTCGGCGAAAGCGGAACCAGTGCCACCGGACGCACCTACTATTATTATAAATGCGCCAACGTCAAACGGCGCAAGGGCTGCAACAAAAAGACTGTGCAGAAAGAATGGCTGGAAGATCTGGTCGTCCGAGAGACCATGAAGCTGATTCAGGACGATGCGGTGATCGACAAGATCGTTCAACTGGTTATGGATGTCCAGAATCAGGAAAACACCACGATTCCGCTGCTGGAAAAGCAACTGCGAGAGGTTAACAAAAAGCTGGACAACCTGATGAAGGCTATCGAGGACGGCTTGTACACCCGGACAACGAAAGAGCGTCTGGAAGAGCTGGAAATCCAGAAAGATGAACTGACTGCAAAAATCGCAGATGAAAAATTGAAGAATCCCAGCTTCAATGAGGGTTTCATCCGATTCTGGCTGATGAAATTTAGAAAGTTCGATATTTCGCAGAAAAAACAGAGAAAAGCGCTGATCGAAATTTTTGTAAATGCCATTTTTCTGTACGATGACCGGATGCTGATTACGTTCAACTACAAGGATGGCACCCAAACTGTCCGGTTTGAGGACACTTTGACCGCTAACTCAGCGGAGGAAAAAAGTTTGGATTTGTTCAGCTCTGCTGGACCAGAGCTCTTCAGTCGAGAGACTGAAGAGCTTTTTGTTATATCTTGAACTTTTGCAAACAATAGAGCCGCAGTCTTTTGGGAGACTGCGGCTCTGTTGTTTACTGCTTTATTTGCCCTCTGCGCGGAGTTTCGCGTCCTTTTCCAGCAAGGGCTTGAGGTATTGGCCGGTAAAGCTGCCCGGCGCCTCGGCCACCTGCTCCGGCGTGCCCTCGGCGACGATGAGGCCGCCGGCACTGCCGCCCTCGGGGCCGAGGTCGATGATGTAGTCGGCGCACTTGATAAGGTCGAGGTTGTGTTCGATGACGATGACGGTGTTGCCTGCATCCACCAGCTTCTGCAGCACCTCGATGAGGCGGTGGACATCAGCCATGTGGAGGCCGGTAGTCGGCTCGTCGAGGATATACACGGTCTTACCCGTGCTGCGGCGGGCCAGCTCGTTGGCCAGCTTGACACGCTGTGCCTCGCCGCCCGAAAGGGTCGTGGCGCTCTGCCCCAGCGTGACATACCCCAGGCCCACGTCCAACAGCGTCTGCAGCTTGCGGGCGATTTTCGGCTGGTTGGCGAAGAAGACGACCGCCTCTTCCACGGTCATGTTCAGCACGTCAGAGATGGTCTTTTCCTTATACTTGACTTCCAGCGTTTCGCGGTTGTAGCGTGCGCCCTTGCAGACCTCGCAGGGCACGTAGACGTCCGGCAGGAAGTGCATCTCGATTTGGAGGATGCCGTTGCCCTCGCAGGCCTCGCAGCGGCCGCCCCGGACGTTGAAGCTGAACCGTCCCGGGCCGTAACCCCGCATTTTGGCGTCCTGCGTCTGGGAAAAGACCGTGCGGATGTCGTTGAACACGCCGGTATAGGTGGCGGGGTTGGAGCGGGGCGTGCGGCCGATGGGCTGCTGGTCGATGCCGATGACCTTATCCACGAACTCGAGGCCCTCTACCCCATCGCACTTGCCAGCGCGGGAGCGGGCGCCGTTCAGCTCACAGGCGAGGGTCTTATACAAAATCTCGTTGATGAGGCTCGACTTGCCCGAGCCGGAGATGCCCGTCACGCAGACGAACTCGCCCAGCGGGAATTTTACGTCGATGTTGCGCAGATTGTTTTCGCGCGCACCCTTCACCGTGAGGAAATTGCCGTTGCCAGGGCGGCGGGTCTGCGGCACCTCGATGCGCTTGCGGCCCGACAGATAGTCGCCGGTGATGCTGCGCTTGGCCTTGCAGATGTCCTTGACGGAGCCTGCGGCCACGATCTCGCCGCCGTGGACGCCCGCGCCCGGGCCGACGTCCACGATATAATCGGCGCTGCGCATGGTATCCTCGTCGTGCTCGACCACGATGACCGTATTGCCGAGGTCGCGGAGATTTTTCAGCGTTGCGATGAGTTTATCGTTGTCGCGCTGGTGCAGACCGATAGACGGCTCATCCAGTACGTACAACACACCCGACAGCGCGCTTCCGATTTGGGTGGTCAGGCGGATGCGCTGGCTCTCGCCGCCGGACAGGGTGCCTGCCGACCGGGCCAGTGTGAGGTAATCGAGGCCCACGCTCTGCAAAAACTGCAGGCGGTTCTTGATCTCCTTCATGATCTGGCCGCCGATCTGCTTCTGCTTTTCGGTCAGGTTCGGCTCATTGTCGGCGATGAATTTCAACTCGTCCCGAATCGACATTTCGCAGAAATCGCTGATGTTTTTGCCGCCGATGGTCACAGCCAGCACCACCGGTTTCAGACGTTTACCATGGCAGTCGGGACACTCGACGCCCGACATGAAGCTGCCGATCTCCTCCTTCATCCACTCGCTGTTCGTCTCGCGGAAGCGGCGCTCGAGGTTCTCGACGATGCCCTCAAAGGTATTATAATAGACGCCGCTGCCGAACTCATTCGTGCGGTGCATCTCGATTTTTTCTTCGTTGGTGCCGTAGAGCAGGGCGTTGACGGCCTCGGTGCTCATTTCTTTGATGGGCGTATCCAGCGTAAAGCCGTATTTTTTGCCCAGTCCCAGATAATACATCTCGGCTACAGAGCCTTCGGCGTAGTACCAGCCGCTGGCCTTGACAGCCCCCTCCCGAATCGAGAGGTCCCGGTTGGGCAGGATGCGCTCTTCGTCCACCCGCATGAAGGTGCCGAGGCCGGTACACTTCTCGCAGGCACCCAGAGGGTTATTGAAGGAGAAGAGCCGGGGTGACAAATCGCTGATGGAGATGCCGTGCTCGGGGCAGGCGAAATTCTGGCTGAATGTCATACATTCGCCACCGATGACATCCACCTCAGCCACGCCGCCGGTGAGAGCAAGCGCCGTTTCCAGCGAGTCAGCCAGACGACCGCGGATGCCCTTGCGCATGGCAAGACGGTCAACGACGATCTCCACGGTGTGCTTGATGTTCTTTTCCAGCGCGATCTCCTCGTCGAGGTCGTACATGTTACCGTCGATTTTTACGCGGGCGTAACCGGCGCGGCGAGCGGCGTCCAGCTCTTTCTGCTGGGTGCCTTTGCGCTGACGGACGACAGGCGCGAGGACCTGGAACTTCGTCCCCTCTTCCAGCTTGAGCACAGCGTCCACCATCTCATCCACGCTCTGCTGGCTGATGACCCGCCCACACACCGGGCAGTGCGGCACGCCCACACGGGCGTACAAAAGGCGCAGATAATCGTAAATTTCCGTCACGGTACCCACGGTGGAGCGGGGGTTGTGGCTGGTGGTCTTCTGGTCGATGGAAATGGCCGGAGACAGGCCGGTGATCTCGTCCACATCGGGCTTGTCCATCCGGCCAAGGAACATCCGGGCGTAGCTGGACAGGCTCTCGACATAGCGGCGCTGGCCGTCGGCGTAGATGGTGTCGAAGGCAAGGCTCGACTTGCCCGAGCCGGAAAGGCCGGTCATAACGATGAATTTTTCACGCGGGAGAGTCAGATTCACGTTTTTCAGATTGTGCTCCCGCGCACCTTTGATGACTATTTTATCGTTTGCCAAGGTACTTTCTCCCTCTTCTCTGTGTCTGTGCATGGTTCTGCTTCCGCTCCGTCTCTGCCGAGGAATCCACGGTGGGGTTCTCGCCCCGGCGCAGGCGGTCGATCTGGTCGCGCAGGAAGGCCGCATGCTCAAATTCCAGCAGCTTGGCAGCTTCCTTCATCTCCCGGGTCAGGCGGTCAATGGCGGCTTCGCGCTCGAGCTTGCCCATCCGCCGGGTGTTCATCCTGGCATTCTCAGCCTTGTCGCTGATCTCAATCGAATCCGGGATGGCCTTGACGATGGTCTTCGGGACGATGCCGTGTTCAGTGTTGTAGGCCATCTGGATGGCGCGGCGGCGTTCTGTCTCGGTGATGGCGCGGTCCATGCTGTCCGTCACCTCGTCGGCGTACATGATGACCAGACCTTCGGCGTTGCGGGCGGCGCGGCCGATGGTCTGAATCAGGCTCGTCTCGCTGCGGAGGAAGCCCTCTTTGTCGGCGTCGAGGATGGCCACAAGGCTGACCTCGGGCAGGTCGAGGCCCTCACGCAGCAGGTTGATGCCCACCACCACGTCGATGGTGCCGAGGCGGAGGTCTTTGATGATCTCCATCCGCTCGAAGGTGTCCACCTCGTGGTGCATATACTTGACCTTTATCCCCTGTTCGGTGAAGTAATCCGTCAGGTCTTCGGCCATTTTCTTGGTCAGCGTCGTGACCAGGACGCGCTCATGCCGCTCGATGCGGGCGTTTATCTCGCCCAGAAGGTCCGTCACCTGCCCCTCTACGGGGCGCACCGAGATGAGCGGGTCCAGCAGACCAGTGGGCCGGATGACCTGCTGGGCCACCTGAGTGCTGTTCTTCCGCTCGTACTCGCCGGGGGTGGCCGAGACGAATATCATCTGGTTGAGCTTGGATTCCACTTCCTCGAACTTGAGGGGGCGGTTGTCAAAGGCCGACGGCAGGCGGAAACCGTATTCCACCAGCGTCTTTTTGCGGGCGTAGTCACCACCGTACATGGCCCGCACCTGCGGCAGGGTGACATGGCTCTCGTCTACGAAGAGCAGGAAGTCGTCCGGGAAATAGTCAAGCAGAGTCGTGGGCATACTGCCCGGCGCACGGCCCGACAGAACGGCAGAATAGTTCTCGATGCCCTTGCAGATACCCACTTCCGTCAGCATCTCAATGTCGTAGTTCGTCCGCTGCTGGATGCGCTGGGCCTCGATGAGCTTACCTTCCGAGGTGAACTGCTTCACCTGCGCGTCGCACTCGGCGCGAATCTTTTCAATGGCGGCAGCCTTTTTGTCGGCGCTGACGATATAGTGGCTGGCCGGGAAGATGGCAACATGCTTGACCACGTTCTGCTTGGCGCCCGTGAGGGGGTTGAACTCGGTGATTCGGTCGATCTCGTCGCCGAAGAACTCCACCCGGATGGCCAGCTCGCTCATATAAGCCAGATAGATGTCCACGATGTCGCCGTGGACGCGGAACTTATTGCGGATGAAATTGACATCGTTGCGCTCATATTGCAGCGTCACCAGCTTTTCGCACAACTCGTCCCGCTCCATCTGCATCCCGGGCCGCAGGCTGATGACCATGCTGCGATAGTCGATGGGGTCGCCCAGCGAGTAGATGCAGGACACCGACGCGACGATGATGACATCCCGCCGCTCCGAGAGCGCCGCCGTGGCCGAGTGGCGCAGGCGGTCTATCTCATCGTTGATAGCGCTGTCCTTTTCGATATAGGTATCGGTGCTGGGGATATAGGCCTCCGGCTGGTAGTAGTCGTAGTAGGAGACGAAATATTCCACGGCGTTGTCCGGGAAAAACGAGCGAAACTCGGTGCAGAGCTGGGCGGCCAGCGTCTTGTTGTGGGCCAGCACCAGCGTCGGGCGGTTGCACTGGGCGATGACGTTCGCCATCGTGAAGGTCTTGCCGCTGCCGGTGACGCCCAACAGGGTCTGGCAGCGGTCGCCCCGCTCTACCCCCTCTACCAGCTGTGCGATGGCCTGCGGCTGGTCGCCCGTGGGGGCGTAGGACGACACCAGATGGAATTTTTCCTCTGCCACAAAAAGCCCTCCTTTTCAAAACTACGATTAGTTGTATCTCTCGCAGCCATTATACCACAATTATTTTATAATGTAAATCATTCTCTTCCATATGGGCGTAACATTGCGCCGGTCTCGAAGTCGTAGAAAGGCAGGCGGTTGGATTCCCGCATGGAGAAGTAGTCGTTTTCGGCGAGGATAATGTGGTCCCGCAGGCGTATCTTGACCAGCCCCAGCGCACGGACGATGTTCTCGGTGGCGGCGAGGTCTTCGCGGGAGGGCAGCGGCACACCGTTGGGGTGGTTGTGGCAGAGCACGACGCTTTCTGTCCCGCCCCGGAGCGCCGCCGAGACGACGTCCTTCACCTCGAGACTCACCATCCGGGCGTTCCCCTCTTTGAGCCAGTACACGCTCTTTACCCGGCTGCGGCTGTCCAGCGAAAGGAGCAGGGCTTTCTCCTGTTTTGCCCCGGCGAAGCGGGGTTTCAGGTAAGCCGCCAGCCGCTCAGTAGTCGTCAATGCACCTTCGGTGCTGGTGCGGCTGTGCTCGTAGTACCGGCTCACCTCGGGCAGGAGATGCAGCATCCGGGCGCTGGCCGGGCCGACGCCCGGCACACGGCAAAGTTCTTCTTCACTGGCTTCCAGCACACCGGCAAAGCTGCCGAACCGCTCCAGCAGCGCGTGGGCGATGCCATTGGTATCCCGGCGGGCGTTGGTGATGTAGAGCAGATATTCCAGTGCCTCGTGGGGTGCGAGGCTTTCCAGCCCGTACTGCTCCACCCGGGCGCGCATCCGCTGCCGGTGACCCTCGTGGCTTATGTTCTGTCCTGCCATAGCTGCGCTCCTTTGTTTGTAGTCGTTTCTTTTATAGTATCCCATTTTCGGCAAAAGACAAGAGCCGACAGAAAATATTCTGCGTTGACTTCACGGGGAGAGTAGATTATTATAGGTGTATCAGATACTTTTTATATAAGGAAAACGAACATGAAACAATACACTGCCACCGCCAACGACGAGGGTGTCCGCCTCTCCCGCTTTGTCCAGAGCGTGACCCGCGACTTCCCTACCAGCCTTTTATACAAGAGCTTCCGCAACAAGCGCATCAAAGTCAACGGCAAAAAGGGTGTACCCGAAGACCGCATCAAGGCCGGCGACCTCATCGAGCTCTACATCAACGACGAATTCTTCCCGCCCGAGGGTGCAAGGCCAACCCGCAAGCCCGCCCCAAAAAAGCAGCAGAACCAGCCCAAGGTGACGGTCATCTACGAGGATGAGAACATTGCCGTCCTCTACAAGCCCACCCACCTGCTCTGCCACAGCGACCGCACCGGCGACGCAAACCTTGTGGACGCCTTCACCCAGTATCTGGCCCAGAAGGGCGAGTACGACCCCCAGGGCGAGAACCGCTTCAAGCCCGGCATCTGCAACCGCCTCGACCGCGGCACTGAGGGCCTCGTCATCGCGGCCAAGAGCTACGCCGCCCTCCGGGACATGAACGAGATCATCCGCACCGACCTGCTCAAGAAGGAATACTACACCATCACGGTGGGCATCCCCCAGAGCGGGCGCTTCACTGCATGGTGGGAGCACGACGAGAAGAACAATAAGGTGAGCATCCACGCCCACCAGTCCCAGGACGAGCGCCGCAAGCAGATCATCACCGATGTGGACGTGCTGCGGACGGCTGGCCCCTTCGCCCTCTGCCGCATCGGCCTCATCACCGGCCGCACTCACCAGATACGCGCCCATCTGGCCTATCTGGGCAAGCCGGTGCTGGGCGACATCAAGTACGGCAACCGCAAGATGAATGAGCGCACCGGCACCAAGACGCAGGCCCTTTGCGCCGTCCGCATCAGCTTCCTCGACATTCCCGAGGAAAATACCCTCCATTACCTCTCCGGCAAGGTCATCAAACTGAAAGACCCGCAGATCGTAAAGCAGTTCGACACACTGGATAAAAATAAGCAGGCCCCCGCCGAGGAGAAGTAAGATGGAAAAAGTCGATAGGACCCACTGGGAGCGGGCTGAATTGTTCGAGTTTTTCTCCGCTGTTTCCCACCCTTTTTACAGCGTCACCTTCCGGGTGGATGTAACAAACCTTTACCGCTATGTCAAGGAGCGGCATTTGTCGTTTTATTACGCGATGGGGTATCTCGTGACGGACGCCGTGAACAGCGTGAAGAATTTCCGCTACGCCATCCGGGACGGCGAGGTGTGGCTGCTGGATGAGCGCATTCCCAGTCTGACCGACCTGAAACCCGGCAGTGAGCAGTTTCACATCGTCACCCTGCCAAAAGTCGGTGGCATTGCGGAGTTCTGTGCCTCCGCACAGGCGAGAAGCGCTGCCCAGAAGACCCTTCTTGACCAGGACGAAGAGAACGACAACCTCATCTATATCTCCTGCACACCGTGGTTTGATTTGACCGGCTGCACCAATGAGCGGGATTTTGACCGGGACGACAACATCCCCCGTATCACATGGGGCAGATATGGCGAGGAAAATGGCCGCAAGAAATTGGGGATGTCGGTGGAGGTCAATCACCGCTTCATCGACGGTCTCCATCTGGGGAAATTCTACGAGAAACTACAGGCCGACATCGACGCACTATAAGGAGGCATTCTGATGTATCCTGACCGCAAAACCCGCAGGTAAGTCTCTCCTCTCTTTTTGCATTGGAGGTACAGCACCATGTACAAGCCCCGCATCATCTTTTTCGACATCGACGGCACCCTCATCGACATGGAGAAAAAGCGTATTACTGAGCAGACACTGGACGCTCTGCGCCGCTTACAGCAAAACGGTATCCTGCTGGCCATCGCCACCGGGCGTTCTCCGCTCATTGTGCCGAAATTCGACGGCGTTGAGTTCGATGTCTTTCTCACCTACAACGGCTCATTCTGCTACAACATGACCGGCGATATTTTCGTCAGTCCCATCCCGCCGCAGGATGTGCAGACGCTGATCCAAAACGCCGCAGCGCTTGGTCGTCCGGTGTCGGTTGCAGGACGGACGCAACTGCTCTCCAACGGAACGGATGACGATTTGACAGCATATTACGCCATCGGTGGACGAGCGCCGGTCATTTCCGATAAATTTGATGAAGTCTCCCGAGGTGAAGTTTTCCAGCTGCTGATGGGCTGCCGCGAAAGCGACTGGCCCGCCATTCTCAAAGGCACGAGCGGTGCAAAAATCGCCGCCTGGTGGGACAGGGCGGTGGACATCATCCCCATCTCCGGCGGAAAAGGAGCCGGTATCCAGAAAGTTCTGGCCTATTACGGCCTGACGCCCGAGGATGCAATGGCTTTCGGTGACGGCAACAACGATATAGAAATGTTTCAGGCTGTCGGTCACAGCGTTGCCATGGGCAACGCTTCTGCCGATTTGAAAGCCATCGCCAGCGAGGTCTGCGGCACCTGTGCAGAGGATGGTATTTACCACTACTGCAAAGAAAATGGTTTGATTTAAGAAAACAAAAAGAGGCCGCTGTGTCCAACCTCTCCGTCACGGCTTCGCCGTGCCACCTCCCCTATCGAGGGGAGGCTTTGGCATGGCAGAAAGCCCAATCTCTTCGCCAGAGGCTCCCCTCGGTAGGGGAGCTATCGAACGAAGTGAGACTGAGAGGTTGCTTTTACAGCGACCTCTTATTTTTTGCTATTTACTTTTCTTCTCGTTCCGCCTTTTCGGCCTCCTGCTGCCGACGCAGTTTCTTGATGCGCTTTTTCTCGCTCTCGACGCGGGGCCAGGGCCACGAGAAGCCCTCGTTCTCCTTGCACCAGCGGGTCAGCGGGTAGAACGCAAACGCCAGCCCGAACAGGTACAACAGGACGTACAGCAGACCCGAAAGCGTTACCAGCGCGTCCAGCGCACCAATGAGCGCCATGATGAAGCCAGCTTTCAGAAAAAACAGGCCGTTCTGGCGGCAGTACTCGGGGAAATTTTCGGCCTTGACGGCCTGACGGCCCTGGTCGCCCCAGACCCGTGGATTTTTCATGACCGAATAGCCGTAAAAGACCAGCATCAGGCCACAGGTGAGTTGGAATCCAAAAAACATCTGCGTCGTTCCTCGCTTTATTCTGGTTTGATAGAGTCAGAAGCGTGCTCAGTCGTCGTTGTACTCGCCCAGCAGCGGCTTCATGAAGGGCAGGAAGTCCAGCGTTGCAAAGTAGTCGCGGGGAGTCTCGGCACGGCGGATGAGGCGGTGAGAGCCGTCCTCGCAGAGCAGGACCTCGGCGCTGCGCAGCTTGCCGTTGTAGTTGTAACCCATGGCGGAGCCGTGCGCACCGGTGTCGTGGATATACACGATGTCGCCGATGTCGATTTTGGGCAGCATACGGTCGATGGCAAACTTGTCGTTGTTCTCGCACAGACCGCCGACCACATCGTACTTGTGGTCGTGGGGTGCGTCTTCCTTGCCCAGCACGGTGATGTGGTGGTAAGCGCCGTACATGGCGGGGCGCATCAGGTTGGCCGCGCAGGCATCCAGACCGATGTATTCCTTATAGATGTGCTTCTCGTGGATGGCAGTAGCTACCAGAGCGCCGTAGGGGCCGGTGGTGAAGCGGCCCATCTCGGTGAAGATGGAGACATCGCCCATGCCGGCGGGGACCAGAATTTCTTCAAACTTCTTGCGAACGCCCTCGCCGATGGCCATGATGTCGTTCTCCGTCTGCTCGGGGCGGTACGGGATGCCGACGCCGCCGGACAGGTTGATGTAGGCGATATGCACGCCGGTGGCCTTCTGGACGCGGACAGCCAGCTGGAAGAGGATGCCTGCCAGCTCAGGATAATAGGCGTCAGAGATGGTGTTGGAGGCAAGGAAGGCGTGGATGCCAAAGTTTTTGGCACCCTTTGCAGCCAGCTTCTTGTAGCTGTCGATCATCTGCTCCTCGGTCATGCCGTACTTGGCGTCGCCGGGCTTGTCCATGACCTGGAAGCCCTCTTTGCTCTCGCCCAGCTGGAAGGTGCCGCCCGGATTGTAGCGGCAGAAGATATTCTCCGGCACACCGGCCACGCGGTCGAGGAAGTCCACCATCGTGGCGTCGTCGAGGTTGATATAAGCGCCCAGCTCGTAAGCCTTCTTCATGTCCTCCACAGGGGTCTGGTTGGAGGAGAACATGATGTCGCTGCCGCTGAAGCCGCACACTTCGCTGAGCATCAGCTCAGTCAGAGAGGAGCAGTCCACGCCGCAGCCCTCTTCCTTCAGGATCTGGAGGATGACGGGGTTCGGCAGAGCCTTGACCGCAAAATACTCGCGGAAGCCCTTGTTCCAGCTGAATGCCTTGTTGATGCGGCGGGCGTTCTCGCGAATGCCCTTCTCGTCATAGACGTGGAAGGGGGTGGGTACGTCCTGAATGATGTCCTGAGCCATCGACTCAGTCAAAAACGGTTTCTTTTCCATGATTGTACATCCCTCTCATATATTTTTACACAGCAAAGGTGCCGTGCAGCCAGCAGTTTTACAGCTTGAGGTTCTCGCGGGTGGGGGTAAAGGTAGGCACCATTTTGGCCAACTGCTCCACCACGCTGTCGTCGTTGTGTTTGGCGGCGACGGCCAGCTCCTGGAGCTGCTGGTAGAACTCGCCCAGGTCGATGTTCCGGGGCGGAGCCACGAAGATCTTATTGTGGACGGTGCGGCGCATCTTGTCCTGCTCCTCGTCCATCATCAGCTCTTCGTAGAGTTTTTCGCCGGGGCGCAGACCCACGATCTTAATATCCATGTTCACGCCCGGCTCATAGCCGTAGAAGCGGATGAGCTGTTTTGCAAGGTCCATGATCTTGACCGGCTCGCCCATGTCCAGCACATAGATGCTGCCGCTCTCTGCCAGCGCACCGGCCTGCAGCACCAGCTGTGCCGCCTCCGGGATGGTCATAAAGTAGCGCTCGATGTTGGCATCGGTGAGGGTGACGGGGCCGCCCTTTTTGATCTGCGCCTCAAACAGCGGGATGACGCTGCCGTGGCTGCCCAGCACATTGCCGAAGCGGACGGCGACGCACTTCATGTCGGTGTTGCCTGCGAAGGTCTGGATAAGCATCTCACACAGGCGCTTGGTGCAGCCCATGACGCTGGTGGGGTTGACGGCCTTATCGGTGGAGAGCTGCACCAGCCGCTCCACGCCGTGTTCACTGGCACTGGTGAGCAGGTTCTTAGTGCCAAAGACATTGTTCTTGACGGCCTCGGCGGGGCTGATCTCCATCAGCGGGACATGCTTGTGGGCGGCAGCATGGAACACCACCGTCGGGTGGTACGTCTCAAATACCTCGTCCAGACGGGCCTTGTCCCGGATGGAGCCGACCAGCACCGTGACCGGCACATCACGGCCATACTTCTGCTGCAGTTCCATCAGCAGTTCATAGGCACAGTTCTCATAAATATCGAAGATAAGCAGTTTTGCAGGTTTGAAGCGCATGACCTGACGGCAGAGCTCGCTGCCGATGCTGCCGCCGCCGCCCGTCACCAGAACGGTCTTGCCGGTGAGGTAGCCGGAAATTTTCTCCGTGTCCAGTGTGACTTCCTCACGGGAGAGGAAATCGGCGGTGTTCAGCTCACGGAACGCCCCCTGCTGAGGTGTGCCTGCACCCACCAGCTGGGGGTCGCTGAGCATCTGCACGGCGCAGTGGGTGGAGACGCAGAGGTCGATGACGTGGTTCAGGCGGTTTCCCTTCAGGGTCGGGATCGCCACGATGATGGTGTGGATGTTGTAGCGGGTACACAGGTCGGGAATTTCTTCCAGTGTGCCGCGCACCGGGACACCGTGGATGGTCTGGCCCAGCTTGTTGGGGTCATCATCCACGGCCACGATGACATGGCCGTAGCTGGTGTTGGTCTTGCAGACATTGATGGCCCACGCACCAGCCTCGCCCGCACCCACGATCATGACGGGGCGGTTGGGGTCCTTGCTGGTGTTGCCGCGCAGACGCTCGCCCAGCGGGTGGTTCAGGAAGAGCCGCCATGCCAGACGGCTCCCGCCGATGAACAAGAAAATGAGCACCGCCGCCATGGCGTTGGCCGAGTTGAAGAGCACACCGTGGATGAAGCAGCGGTTGACCAGATAGACGATGCCCGTCGGGACGGCGATCATCCCGGCCAGACGGATGAGGTCACGCTCCCCGGCGTACTTCCAAAGGATGGTGTAGAGCCGCCCGGCCAGAAAGCTGAGCAGGTAGACCGCCACGATCCAGGGCAGATTCGCGTAGAGCAGGGCGCGGTTGTGGGGCCACCAGGAGGCCTCGACAGCACCGTCTGCGCGCAGCAGCAGGGCGAAATAAAAGCTGAAGGCTACGATGGCTCCGTCCAGCACCACCAGCAGAGCCCGGCGGGCCAGTACCTGCAGCAGATTTGTTTTCTTTTCCTTCACAGAATATCCTCTTTTTCATCGGGGGCTGGCATCCGAAGATGTCAGCTGCCGTTTTTTATTTCAAGGGCCTATCACCCCATAATATCTTTAGTATTATACTCGATTCTCTTCCCCGTGTCCAGCTATTTCACTTTTTGGACATTTTTCTTATGCCGCTTCTCCCCTGCCGCCACGGCCCGCAGCTCTTCGCCGAGGCCCAGCGGCCACGCCGCCGCAAAGCAGACCACTGCCATCCCCGCGCCGCCCAGCGCTACCGCCGCCAGCTGCAAGAGGACTCCGCCGGTGAGCCAGTCCGCTAAAAGATGCCGCAGGGCCAGCCCGGCCCCGGCGCTGACGGCTCCCGCAAAGCCCGGTGCGCCCAGCCACCGCCAGAGTTGCAGCCGCAGGCCGCAGCTGGACAGCAGCCGCCCCGTGTTGGCGGTGCAGGTGTAGAAGCTGGACAGCAATATCACAAAAAGAAAGCCCTTCATCCCGAAGCGGGGCAGCAGGAACAGCACGCCCACAATGCGGAGGCAGGAGTCCCACATGCTGTAGCGGAAAACGGCTTTCTGTTCTCCTACCCCCTTCATGGCACCGTCCACCATGCTCTCGAGATACATCAGCGGCATAGCCGGGCCGAGGATGACGAGGTAGCTGCCCGCCTCGGCGCTGCCGTAGAGGGCTTCGGCCAGCGGCCGACCCCACACCCAGAACGCCGCTCCTGCCAGCGCCGAGAAATAGCCGGTGAGCCGGAGCATCCTGTCGATGAGAGCCGCCAGCCGCCCGCTCTGGCCCCGGAGGTGGGCCTGAGTGATCTCGGGCATCAGCAGGACGGAAAGGCTTCCCAGCAGTCCGAAGGGAAAGGTCAGCAGAGGCAGGGCCATCCCCTTGAGGTTGCCGTACTGGGCCACGGCTTCGGCACGCCCGCCGGAAAACTGCAGATAGACTGCCAGGCAGGCCGGCACCAGCATATTCTCCGCGGTGTGGAGAGCGCTGGCGAGACAACGTCCTCCCTCCACCGGCCAGAGAATGTCCCAGAGGCGCTTTCCCGGCTCCTGCGGGCGGCAGGCAGGCCGCGCACCGAAGCAGCGGCGGGCCTCTTTACGGTAAAAAAGTGTCATCAGCCCAGTGCTGACGGCCTCACTGATCGCCGTTGCGCCCAGCACTGCCGTGCAGCGCCCGCCCACGTCCCAGCCGAGAGCGTCGGCCCGCTCCAGCGCAGCCCATACGATGCCGATGCGGACAGTCTGCTCGGCCAGCTGGCTCAGGACGTTTGGCTCCACCTGCCGCCGGGCGATAAAAAAGCCCCGCAGTACCGACGACACCGCCATCCACGGCAGGCCCAGCGACGAGACACGCAGCGCCCCCGCTGCCCGGACATCGCCCAGCCACCATTTTGCGGCGAGACCCGCCAGCCCGAACTGCGCCGCCAGCGCCAGCACGCCCAGCCCGACCCCTGCCAGCAGGAGACGGTGAAGCATCCCCCGGGCCTCCGCCGGGCTGCGGGCCAGCTCTTCGGCCATCAGGCGGGTGGCCGCCACCGAGACGCCCGCCGTCGCCAGCGTGACGAAGAGCGAATAGACCGCCAGCACCAGCTGGTACAGCCCCATCCCCTCGCCGCCCAGAGCGTTCGCCAGCCAGATGCGCAGCCCCATGCCCGCCAGACGGAGCAAGACGTCCGCCCCGGTCATCAGGGCTGCGTTTTTCAGATAGCTCTGCCGCACAGCGCACCCCTCCCTTTCCCCAGTGTATCTTTTTATAGATATGTAAGCTGCTCTGGGAAATATGAGCGGGGTCGTGGGTTGTTTCTTTCCCAGTTTTATGATATGATATATATTGTATCTGGCGGGAATGTTCTGCCAGACCGGATCTAAGAATGCAAGGAGGAAGCGCACCCCGGTACCACGGCCGTGCGCAACGAGACAATGAGCGAAGAATGTACCCATGACTGCTCCAACTGCGGGGCAGCGTGTTCTTCCCGCGATGCTGCACCCCAGCATGACGCACCCAACCCCAATAGCAGCGTCAAGAAGGTCATCGGCGTCGTATCCGGCAAGGGCGGCGTCGGCAAGAGCATGACCAGCGCCCTGCTGGCCTGTGCAATGGCACGCCGCGGCTACCACTGCGGCATCCTCGACGCCGACATCACCGGCCCGTCCATCCCCAAGCTGTTCGGCATCCACGGCCGCGCCATGGCTGACGACAAGGGCTGCTGGCCCATCCAGAGCCGGATGGGCATCGACGTGATGAGCATCAACCTGCTGGTGGAGAACGAGGAAGACCCCGTCGTCTGGCGCGGCCCCGTCATCGCCGGTGCGGTCAAGCAGTTCTGGACCGATGTGGTCTGGAAAGACGTCGATTTCCTGTTCGTGGATATGCCTCCGGGAACCGGTGACGTCCCCCTGACCGTCTTCCAGAGTCTGCCCGTGGACGGCATCGTCGTCGTGGCAAGCCCGCAGGAGCTGGTGAGCATGATCGTGGCCAAGGCCGTGAACATGGCCGAGATGATGAAGGTGCCGATGCTGGGCATCGTCGAGAACATGAGCTATATCGTCTGCCCCGACTGCGGCAAGCACATCAATGTGTTCGGCGACAGCCATGTGGACGAGGTGGCCGCAAAGCATCACCTGCCCGTTCTGGCCAAATGCCCCATCGACCCTCAGCTGGCTGCGCTGTCCGACGCCGGCATGATCGAGACCTACGGCGGACAGTTCCTCGAGGGTGCCGCTGACGCCTGCGAGAAGCTGCTGAAGTAAGACTTTTCCTCCCTGCACCGCCTGTTCCGGGCCGGTGCAGGGATTTTTTGTTTCTTTACAAAAGCAGGTTTTATCGCAGTTTTTTGATGTGTCCCGTCTTTTTCGTGAAGTGCATTCATCTTTTCCATTGTATTTTGAAAGATTTTCCGGTTTTTGCGGGGCGGGCCATCTTGTAAATCGGCAGATAAAGCTTTATAATAGCAAAGTGGTCAGAGGCTTATCGCACCCGCCGTGGGAAACGGGAAAGCCGAAGCCTCCACACAATAGAGTTAAGGGAAAAGGAGTATATCATTATGCTGACGAATGAATATCTGAAGCGTGTCTACGAGGGCCTGGAAAAGCGCAATGCCAACGAGCCCGAATTCCTGCAGGCTGTCCGCGAGGTTCTGGAGAGCATCCAGCCCGTTGTGGAGAAGCATCCCGAGTACGAGAAGGCCGCCCTCATCGAGCGTCTGGTCGAGCCTGAGCGCATCATCACCTTCCGTGTACCCTGGGTCGATGACCAGGGCAAGGTCCAGGTGAACCGCGGCTACCGCGTCCAGTTCAACAGCGCCATCGGCCCCTACAAGGGCGGCCTGCGCTTCCATCCTTCTGTCAATCAGGGCATCCTGAAGTTCCTCGGCTTCGAGCAGACCTTCAAGAACAGCCTGACCACCCTGCCCATGGGCGGCGGCAAGGGCGGCTCTGACTTCGACCCCCACGGCAAGAGCGACATGGAAGTCATGCGCTTCTGCCAGAGCTTCATGACCGAGCTGTACCGCCACATCGGCCAGTTCGTGGACTGCCCCGCCGGTGATATTGGCGTCGGCGGCCGCGAGGTCGGCTATATGTTCGGCCAGTACAAGCGTCTGACCAACAGCTTCCAGGGCGGTATGCTCACCGGCAAGGGCCTGACCTTCGGCGGTTCTCTGGCCCGTACCGAGGCTACCGGCTACGGCCTGTGCTACTTCACCGCTGAGGCTCTGAAGTGCATGCGCAACGACAGCTTCGAGGGCAAGACCGTGGTCATCTCCGGCTCCGGCAATGTCGCCATCTACGCCTGCGAGAAGGCCACCCAGCTGGGTGCCAAGGTCGTCACCATGTCCGACTCCAACGGCTATGTCTACGACCCCAACGGCATCGACCTGGCCTACGTCAAGGACCTGAAGGAAGTCCGCCGCGGCCGTATCAAGGAATATGCTGAGACCCACAAGGATGCGACCTACGTTGCTGACTGCACCAAGGTCTGGACTGTCCCCTGCGACATCGCCCTGCCCTGCGCTACCCAGAACGAGATCAACAAGGAGTCCGCAGAGGCTCTGGTGAAGGGCGGCTGCACCGTGGTCTGCGAGGGCGCTAACATGCCCAGCACTCCCGAGGCCATCGAGGTCTACCTGTCCAACGGCATCCTGTACGGACCCGCAAAGGCTTCCAACGCCGGCGGCGTGGCTACCTCCGGTCTGGAGATGAGCCAGAACTCTGAGCGGCTGAGCTGGAGCTTCGAAGAGGTCGATGCAAAGCTGAAGGGCATCATGGAGGGCATCTTCCACGCTTCCTACGATGCATCCGTGGCCGCTGGCTCCGAGGGCAACCTGATGGTCGGTGCAAACTGCGCTGGCTTCCTGAAGGTCGCTACTGCCATGATGGCTCAGGGCATCACCTACTAAGCTTTTCCTGATCTACAAGGGCCGCATCCGCGAGGGTGCGGCTTTTTTTGGTTTGCCCCGCCTGCCTGCATAACCGTCTGCCGCCCCGCTCATACTCCTTTCATCAAACGAAAAGAGGTTTTTGCATGGACGAAATGATGTTCTGTTATCAATGCGAGCAGGCGGCAAACTGCACGGCCTGCACCGGAAAAGCGGGTGTCTGCGGCAAATCAGCCGAGACAGCCGACGCGCAGGACAAGCTCACCGGGGCACTCATCGGCTTTGCCACCCTGCTGCTGGACATCGGCAGACCCATCCAGCCCCCGCAGGCACTCCTGCTGACGGAAGGATTGTTCACCACCATCACCAATGTTGATTTCGACCCCCAGACGGTGGCGCAGCTGACCGATAAGGTCTGGAAGGCCAAGCAGGAAGCCTTTGCCTCGGCCAGCCCTGCACCTGCACCAGTGTCCGACTACGATATGCAGAAGCTGTGGCAGGAGCCGGACCCCGACCGGAAGAGCCTGTGCTCCTTTGTCCTCTTTGGGCTGCGCGGCATGGCAGCTTACTCCTACCACGCGCGGGTGCTGGGCTATACCGATGGCGAGATCGACCTGTTTTTCTGCACGGCGCTGCGGGCCATCGCACAGGAGCGGGACAAGGACAAGCTCTTCCAGCTGGTGGAGGACACCGGGCGGATGGCCTACCGGGTCATGGCTGAGCTGGACAAGGCCAACACCGGCGCGTTTGGCGACCCGGAGCCGGTGGAGGTGTCCCTGACCATCGAGAAAGGGCCTTTCATCGTCATCTCCGGCCACGACCTCTACGACGCCAAGTGCCTGTTGGAGCAGACCGAGGGCAAGGGCATCAATGTCTACACCCACTCCGAGATGCTGCCTGCCCACGGCTACCCGGAGCTGAAAAAGCGCTTTCCTCATCTGAAAGGCAACTTTGGCACCGCATGGCAGAACCAGCAGCGGGAGTTTGAGGACATCCCTGCACCGGTGCTCTTCACCACCAACTGCATCATGCCCCTCCGGCCCAGCTATGCCGACCGGGTATTCACCACCTCTGTCGTCTCCTATCCCGGCGTCACCCACATCGGGGAGGACCGGGATTTTTCGCCGGTCATCGCCAAGGCGCTTGAGCTGGGCGGCTACCCGGAGGACACCCTCATCCCGGGCATGAACGGCGGCAGTGTGGTCGCCACCGGCTTTGCCCACCATGCCGTACTGAGCCATGCGGAGGAGATCGTCCAAGCCGTCCACGAGGGTGCCATCCGGCACTTTTTCCTCATCGGCGGCTGCGACGGCACCCGCCCCTCCCGCCGGTACTACACGGATTTTGCCAAGCTGACCCCGCCCGACACCGTCATCCTGACGCTGGCCTGCGGCAAGTTCCGGCTCAACGACCTGCCGCTGGGTACGGTGGCGGGTCTGCCCCGCATCCTCGACGTGGGCCAGTGCAACGACGCCTACAGTGCCATCCGGATCGCGCTGGGTCTGGCCGAAGCTTTTGACTGCTCGGTCAACGAGCTGCCCCTCTCCATCATCCTCTGCTGGTTCGAGCAGAAGGCGGTCTGTGTGCTGATGGCCCTGCTGGCGCTGGGCATCCGGGGCATCCGTCTCGGCCCCACCCTGCCCGCCTTCCTCTCCCCCGGGGTGGCCGCTGTTTTGCAGGAGAAGTATGACCTCCGGCCCATCACCACGCCGGAGGACGATCTTGCCGCCTGTCTGGGCCGGCACTGAGCCGGAAAAGGCATACTATTTCCTACTCTGCGTGTCTGTTTTTCACAAGAAGAACCGTCGCCGTGTACCCACATTTGGTGCAGCTGTCACTTGAATCTTTTTCAGCACCTTTGTATAATATTCTTGTTATCCGGAACAAGGGCGTTCCAGATGAGTCTTTGCCGACCCATCTGGGACGCCTTTTCTTTTTACCGGCATTAAGAGGGACTCTGCGGAATGTGCCGCAGCATTGCCAGGATATTCTCCGGAAAATCGAAAAAAGGATGGGAAAGTCTATGGAAAATTTCACGGAGCAAAAAGGGCCTCTGGGCCTCTATGACCCCCAGTTCGAGCACGACGCCTGCGGCATCGGTGCCGTCGTGGACATCAAGGGCCGTAAGAGCCACCAGACCGTCAGCGACGCGCTGTCCATCGTGGAGCGCCTTGAACACCGCGCCGGCAAGGACGCCGAGGGCAAGACCGGCGACGGCGTGGGCATCATGCTACAGATTAGCCACCGCTTCTTTGCCAAGGTAGCCGACGAGCTGAACATCCGCCTTGGCAACGAGCGCGAATACGGCGTAGGTATGTTCTTCTTTCCCCAGAACGAACACCTGCGCGCCCAGGCCATGAAGCTTTTTGAGCTTGTCACCCGCAAAGAGGGCCTCGAGTTTCTGACATGGCGCGAAGTGCCTGTAGACCCCGACGCCGTGGGCCAGAAAGCCCGCGACTGCATGCCCGCCATCTGGCAGTGCTTCATCAAAAAGCCCGCCAAGGTGAGCAAGGGCATCGACTTTGACCGCAAGCTCTACATCGTCCGCCGGGTCTTCGAGCAGGCCAGCAACGGCACCTATGTCCCCAGCCTGTCCAGCCGCACCATCGTGTACAAGGGCATGTTCCTCGTCCACGACCTGCGCCAGTTCTACCTCGATCTGCAGGACGAGGACTATGAATCCGCCATCGGCATGGTCCACAGCCGCTTCTCCACCAACACCAACCCCAGCTGGATGCGCGCCCACCCCAACCGCTTCATCCTCCACAACGGTGAGATCAACACCATCAAGGGCAACACCGACGCCATGCTGGCCCGTGAAGAGACCATCTCCTCCCCCATCATGAAGGAGGACATGAACAAGATCCTGCCCATCATCAACACCTCCGGCTCCGACTCCGCCATGCTGGACAACGCCCTCGAGTTCATGGTGATGAACGGCATGGATCTGCCGCTGGCTGTCATGATCACCATCCCGGAACCCTGGGAGAACAACAAGAACATCAGCCAGAAAAAGCGGGATTTCTACCAGTATTACGCCACCATGCTGGAACCCTGGGACGGCCCTGCCGCCATCCTCTTCTCCGACGGCGATGTGGTGGGCGCTGTGCTGGACCGCAACGGTCTGCGCCCCAGCCGCTACTACATCACCAAAGACGGCAGGATGATCCTCTCTTCCGAGGTGGGCGTGCTGCCCTGTGAGCCGGAGAATATTCTGGTCAAAGACCGTCTCCGCCCCGGCAAGATGCTGCTGGTGAACACCGTCAAGGGCGAAGTCGTGGACGACGAGAAGCTGAAGGAATACTACGCCAGCCGTGAGCCGTACGGCGAGTGGATAGACCGCAACCTCGTCCAGCTGAAGGACCTCAAGATCCCCAACATCAAGACCCCCAGCTACACCGGCGACGACCTGCTGCGCCTGCAGAAGGTGTTCGGCTACAAGTATGAGGACATCAGCACCCTCATCCTGCCCATGGCACGTCAGGGCGCAGAGCCTTCCGGCGCAATGGGTACCGATACCCCGCTTGCCGTCCTCAGCGGCCAGCACCCGCCGCTCTTCAATTATTTCAAGCAGCGTTTTGCACAGGTCACGAACCCGCCCATCGACGCCATCCGCGAGAAGATCGTCACCTCCACCAGCGTCTATGTGGGCGCACACGGCAACCTGCTGGAAGACAAGCCCGAAAACTGCAAGGTGCTCAAGGTCAACAATCCCATCCTCACGTCCACTGACCTTCTCCGCATCAAGTACATGAACGTCCCGGGCTTCAAAGTCTCCACTGTCTCCATCAACTACTACAAGAACACCAGCCTCGAAAAGGCCATCGACCGCGTTTTCCTGGAGGTAGACCGCGCTTATAAAGAGGGTGCGAACATCATCATCCTGTCCGACCGGGACATTGACGAGTACCATGTGGCCATCCCCAGCCTGCTGGCGGTTTCTGCCGTGTCCCAGTACCTCATCCGCACCAAGAAGAGCACCGCACTGGCTCTCATCCTCGAGAGCGCAGAGCCTCATGAAGTGCATCACTTTGCCGCTCTGCTGGGCTACGGTGCCTGTGCCGTCAACCCCTATCTGGCCCATGAGACCATCGGCCAGCTCATCGACGACGGCCTGCTGGACAAAGATTATTACGCCGCCGTGGACGACTACAACAAGGCTGTGCTGGGCGGCATCGTGAAGATCGCCTCCAAGATGGGCATCTCCACCATCCAGAGCTACCAGAGCAGCCAGATCTTCGAGGCCGTCGGCATCTCCAGGGACGTCATCGACAAGTATTTCACCGGCACGGTGAGCCGTGTGGGCGGCATCGGCCTCGAGGACATTCAGGCTGACGTGGAGGCCCTGCACAACGCAGCCTTCGACCCGCTGGGCCTTGACATCAACATGCAGCTGGAAGACGGCGGCGCCCACAAGTTCCGCAGCGGCAAGGAAGAGCACCTCTTCAACCCCCAGACCATCCACCTGTTCCAGAAAGCCTGCTTCACCGGCGACTACGACACCTTCAAGCAGTTCACCCACACCGTGGACAACATGGGCCAGAACGGCGTCCATCTGCGCAGTCTGCTGGACTTCAACTATGCCCCCGACGGCGGCATCCCGCTGGACGAGGTAGAGCCGGTGAGCTCCATCGTCAAGCGGTTCAAGGCCGCTGCCATGAGCTACGGCGCACTGAGCAGCGAGGCCCACGAGACCATCGCCATCGCGCTGAACCGCCTCGGTGGCCGGAGCAATACCGGCGAGGGCGGTGAGCCCGAAGAGCGCTACCACAGCGAGAGCAATTCCAAGATAAAGCAGGTGGCTTCTGCCCGCTTCGGCGTCACCAGCAAGTATCTTGTCTCGGCAGAGGAGATCCAAATCAAGCTGGCACAGGGCGCAAAGCCCGGCGAGGGCGGCAATCTGCCCGGCGCAAAAGTGTACCCGTGGATCGCCAAGACCCGTCACAGCACTACCGGTGTCGGCCTCATCTCTCCCCCGCCGCACCACGATATCTACTCCATCGAAGACCTTGCAGAGCTTATCTACGACCTCAAGAATGCCAACCGCCACGCCAACATCAACGTCAAGCTGGTCAGTGAGGCCGGCGTCGGCACGATCGCTGCCGGTGTCGCCAAGGGCGGCGCACAGGTCATCCTTGTTTCCGGCTACGACGGCGGCACGGGCGCAGCGCCCCGCAACTCCATCAAAGATGCCGGTCTGCCCTGGGAGCTTGGCATCGCCGAGACCCACCAGACCCTTATCCTCAACGGCCTGCGCACCCGTGTGCGCATCGAGAGCGATTCCAAGCTGCTCTCCGGCCGCGATGTGGCCATCAGCTGTATGCTGGGCGCTGAGGAGTTCGGCTTCGGCACCTCTCTGCTGATGACCATGGGCTGCGTCATGATGCGTGTCTGCAACCTCGACACCTGCCCCATGGGCATCTGCACCCAGAACCCCGAGCTGCGCAAGCACTTCCGCGGCAAGCCCGAGTATATCATCAACTACCTGACCTTCGTGGCGCAGGAGCTGCGCGAATACATGGCAAAGCTGGGCATCCGTACCATCGACGAGCTGGTGGGCCGCACCGACCTGCTCCATGTCAAGCCTGCCCCTGCCAGCAGCCGGATGTCCAAGATGGACCTCGACTGCATCCTGCACAACCCCGCCATCGTCAACAGCAATGTCCACTTCCAGAAGGAAGACACCTACGACTTCCATCTGGAAGACACACTGGATATGAAGGTACTGATGAAGAAATTCAAGCTCAGCAGCAAGACCCCTCAGAGCGTGAAGCTGGATGTCTCCAACACCGACCGCGCCTTTGGTGCCATCTTCGGCAGCGAGATCACCCGCAAGTACGGCAGCGACCTGCCCGATGACGTCTACACCGTCCACTGCACCGGTGCAGGCGGCCAGAGCTTCGGCGCATTCATTCCCAAGGGTCTGACGCTGGAACTGACCGGCGACTGCAACGACTACATGGGCAAGGGCCTCTCCGGCGGCAAGCTCGTCGTCCGCCCGCCCGAGGGCATCACCTTCAAGCCCGAGGAGAACATCATCATCGGCAACGTGGCACTCTACGGTGCCACCAGCGGCAAAGCCTTTGTTTCCGGTGTGGCCGGTGAGCGCTTCTGCGTCCGCAACTCGGGCGCTGTAGCCGTCGTCGAGGGCGTGGGCGACCACGGCTGCGAGTACATGACCGGCGGCACCGTCGTCGTTCTTGGCCAGACCGGCAAGAACTTTGCAGCCGGCATGACCGGCGGCATCGCCTATGTTCTGGATGAGAACTGGGACTTCTACCAGCGAGTGAACAAGGAGACCGTCAGCCTCGAGCCGGTGGAGCACAAGTACGACGTCGCCACCCTGAAAGAGCTCATCCGGGAGCACGTCGAGCTGACCGGCTCGCCCCGCGGCAAGGAGATCCTGGACAATTTCAGCGAGTTCCTGCCCAAATTTAAGAAAGTCCTCCCCTACGATTACGACCATATGCTGCGGGTCATCGCCTCCATGGAAGAGCGCGGACTCGACGGCGAGCAGGCGCAGATCGAAGCATTCTACGCCGTGCAGAAGAACAAGTAAGGAGGGGAACATCATGGCAAAACTCACTGGTTTTATGGATTACACGCGCAAGACCAGCACGGATGTTCCGCCGCTGGAGCGCATTGAAAACTTTAACGAATTTCACATCTGGCTCTCCCGGGAGGAGCAGCAGACCCAGGCAGCGCGCTGCATGGACTGCGGCGTCCCCTTCTGCCAGGCGGGCATGATGATCGGCGGCATGGCCTCCGGCTGCCCGCTGAACAACCTCATCCCCGAGTGGAACGATTTGGTCTATCAGGGCAAGTGGGAGCTGGCACTCCGCCGCCTGCGCACCACCAACCGTTTCCCGGAGTTCACGAGCCGGGTCTGCCCTGCCCTGTGTGAGGCTGCCTGCACCTGCGGCGACGTCACTGGCAGCAGCGTCACTGTCCGGGAGAACGAACACGCCATCGTGGAGACGGGCTACGCCAAGGGCTGGCTCCATGCCGCTCCGCCTCCGGCCCGCACCGGCAAGAGCGTGGCCGTCATCGGCAGCGGCCCTTCGGGCCTGTCAGTGGCCGAATACCTCAACATCCGGGGCCATGCCGTCACCGTCTTCGAGCGTGCTGACCGTGTGGGCGGTCTGCTGATGTACGGCATCCCCAACATGAAGCTGGACAAATCCGTCATCGAGCGCCGCATCAAGATCATGCAGGCCGAAGGCGTCGAGTTCCGCACCAATATGGATGTGGGCGGGGCTGTGGATGCCGCTGAGATTTTGAACAGCTATGACGCCATCGTGCTCTGCTGCGGTGCCAAGAAAGCCCGCGATCTGAACGTCCCGGGCCGCGACGCGAAGGGAGTTTACCTCGCAGTGGACTACCTCACCAGCGTGACCAGGAGTCTGCTGGACAGCAAGTTTGCCGACGGCAGGGCCATCAACGCGGCAGGCAGGAATGTCCTCGTCATCGGCGGCGGCGACACCGGCAACGACTGTCAGGGTACCGCCCTGCGGCAGGGCTGCACCGACCTCGTGGCACTGGAAATGATGCCCCAGCCCCCGAAAGAGCGGGCCGCGAATAATCCCTGGCCCGAGTGGCCCAAGGTGCTGAAGGTGGACTACGGCCAGACTGAGTGCCTTGCCAAGTTCGGCAAAGACCCCCGCGTCTACCAGACCACCGTCAAAGAGTTTCTGAAGGACGACGCCGGCAACCTGACCGGCGCGGTCATCTCCTATCTCAAGCCCCAGCGTGACCCCGACACCGGCCGTACCAGCATGGTACCCACCGGCGAAGAGTTCACCTACGACTGCCAGCTGGCCTTTATCGCCGCCGGTTTCGTGGGCTGCGAGGACTATGTGGCCGAGGCGTTCGGCGTGGAGCGGAACGCCCGGGGCAATGTGGCCGACCATGGCTTCCGCACCAATGTAGACAAGGTCTTTGTCTGCGGCGATATGCGCCGGGGCCAGAGCCTCGTGGTCTGGGGCCTGCGGGAGGGCCGCGACTGCGCCGCCGAGGTGGACCGCTATCTGATGGGTTACACCAATCTGTGACCCTCTCCCCTATTTATGACATTCTCTTTCCTATCCTAAACAGAAACGGGAGCTTTCCTTCACCGGGAGGCTCCCGTTTCTGCATTTCGGGGCTTTTATTTTCACAAAGTTTTCACAGTTAGCATTTCCTATCCACTTGAAACAGATACCCCTAAGTGGTAAAATCAGAGTGTTGGGAAATTTACCCCCACAGGGTACATTTCCTCTTCACACCGATACACCCGGAAAGGAGTTATCTGCTATGACTGATGCTGAAAAAAAGCCCTGCTGCTGCGCCGCTGAGCCTGCCGAAAAGGACACTGCCCCCTCCTGCTGCCGCCACAAGGACCGTACCCCTGAGGAGTACCGCGCCCTTGCCAACCGGCTGAGCCGCATTGAGGGCCAGGTGCGCGGCATCCGCGCGATGCTGGACAAGGACGTCTACTGCGCCGATATTCTGGTGCAGGTGGCTGCGGTGAACGCTGCACTGAACGGCTTTTCCAAAGAGCTGCTGGGCCAGCACATCCGCACCTGCGTGGCCGACGATTTGAAAGCCGGCGAGACGCAGAAGCTGGACGAACTGCTGCAGCTGCTGCCCCGGCTCATGAAATGACCCCGTTCCGGGCATCCTATAAGAGGGAAAGGAATCCGCAATGGAACAATACAATGTCACAGGCATGAGCTGCGCGGCCTGCTCTGCCCGGGTGGAAAAGGCCGTGAAGAAGGTGCCGGGCGTCACGAGCTGCTCGGTGAGCCTTCTGACAAACTCCATGGGCGTGGAAGGCACAGCCTCCCCTGCCGCCATCCTCTCGGCTGTGCAGGAAGCAGGCTACGGCGCAAGCCCGAAGAATGCCTCTGCCAGTAAGACTTCGGACGCCAGCGCCGACCTCGATGCACTGGCTGACCGCGAGACACCGAAGCTCAAGCGCCGTCTCATCGCCTCGCTGGGCTTCCTGCTGGTGCTGATGTACTTCTCCATGGGCCACATGATGTGGGGCTGGCCCCTGCCCCACTGGTTCGACGGCAACCACGTCGCTATGGGCCTTGTCCAGCTGCTGCTGGCGGGCATCGTCATGGTCATCAACCAGAAGTTCTTCATCAACGGCTTCAAGGGCCTCATCCACGGCGCACCCAACATGGATACGCTGGTGGCCCTCGGCTCCATGGCAAGCTTCGTGTGGAGCACTTACGCCCTCTTCGCCATGACCCGTGCCCAGGTGGATGGCAACGACGAGCTCGTCATGCACTATATGATGGAGTTCTACTTCGAGTCTGCCGCCATGATCCTGACTCTCATCACGGTGGGCAAGATGCTGGAAGCCCGCTCCAAGGGCAAGACCACCGACGCCCTCAAGAGCCTGATGAAGCTGGCCCCCAAGACCGCCACGCTGGTGCGGGACGGAGCGGAAGTGACCGTGGCCATCGCCGACGTGCAGAAGGGCGACGTCTTTGTGGTCCGCCCCGGCGAGAATATCCCGGTGGACGGCGTGGTGCTGGAAGGCACCAGCGCAGTCAATGAGAGCGCCCTGACCGGCGAGAGCATCCCGGTGGACAAGGCCGTCGGCGACAAAGTCAGCGCCGCCACCACCAATCAGTCGGGCTTCCTCCGCTGTGAGGCTACCCGCGTGGGCGAGGATACCACGCTGGCTCAGATCATCAAGATGGTCAGCGATGCCGCCGCCACCAAAGCTCCTATCGCAAAAATCGCTGACACCGTGTCGGGCTTCTTCGTCCCGGCGGTCATCTCCATTGCCGTCGTCACCACCATCGTCTGGCTGCTGCTGGGCCATGAGCTGGGCTATGCGCTGGCACGCGGCATCTCCGTTCTGGTCATCAGCTGCCCCTGCGCACTGGGCCTTGCAACACCTGTGGCTATTATGGTGGGCAATGGTCTCGGCGCAAAAAACGGCATCCTCTTCAAGACTGCCGCCTCGCTGGAAGCCGCAGGCCGCACCCAGATCGTGGCGCTGGACAAGACCGGCACCATCACCGAGGGCGCACCCCGCGTCACCGACCTGCTGCCCGCTGAGGGTGTCTCCGAGACGGAGCTTCTGACGCTGGCCGCAGCGCTGGAAAGCCGCAGCGAGCACCCTCTGGCAAAGGCAGTTCTGGCCGACGCCGAGGCAAAGGCCATCACTCCCCCGGAAGTCACTGACTTCGCAGCCCTGCCGGGCAATGGTCTGGCGGCCAAGCTGGATGGCATGGACATCTATGCCGGCAATGCCGCCTTCATCCAGACCAAGCTCACCCTGCCCGCCGCACTGGCACAGCAGGCTGAAAAGCTGGCCTCTGAGGGCAAGACTCCCCTCTTCTTCGGCGGCGCAGGCCGTCTGCTGGGCGTTATCGCCGTGGCCGACACCATCAAGGAGGACAGCCCCGAAGCCATCCGTCAGCTGCAGAACATGGGCATCCGAGTCGTGATGCTCACCGGTGACAACCAGCGCACCGCCGACGCCATCGGCAGGCAGGCGGGCGTGGACGAGGTCATCGCGGGCGTCCTGCCCGACGGCAAGGAGGCCGTCATCCGCCAGCTGCAGGCCAGCGGCAAGGTGGCCATGGTGGGTGACGGCATCAACGACGCTCCCGCCCTCACCCGTGCCGACACCGGCATTGCCATCGGCGCAGGCACCGACGTGGCCATTGACGCCGCCGACGTCGTGCTGATGAACTCGAAGCTCTCGGACGTGCCTGCGGCCATCCGCCTCAGCCGCGCCACCCTGCGGAACATCCACGAGAACCTGTTCTGGGCGTTCATCTACAATATCATCGGCATCCCGCTGGCGGCTGGTCTGTTCATCCCCTTCGGCCTGACCCTGAACCCCATGTTCGGTGCTGCTGCCATGAGCCTGTCCAGCTTCTGCGTCGTGAGCAACGCCCTGCGGCTGAACCTGTTCGATTTGCACAGCACCAGGCACGACCACAAAACCGCTTCTCCCGCTGCTGCCCCGGTGCAGTCTGCGGCTGAAAATAACAAAAAATCGGACGCCGAAGCGCCCGAAGTCAAAACGGAGGATAATACCATGAAGAAGACCCTGAAAGTGGAAGGCATGATGTGCGGCCACTGCGAAGCCCGCGTGAAGAAGGCTCTGGAAGCCCTGCCCGAGGTGGACGAGGCTGTCGTGAGCCACGAGGCCGGCACCGCCATCGTCACCCTGAACGCCGAGGTCGCCGACGACGTACTCAAGAACGCCGTCGAGGCACAGGACTACAAGGTCACCGGCATCCAGTAAGCTGTAAAATGCAGAAAAGCCAGCGCACGAGAAATGTGCGCTGGCTTTTGTTATAGGTCATAACCTCTCAGTCTCGCTATCGCTCGACAAGGCCGGGTTGCGGCACCCAGCATCCGCTGCGCATTGCGCGCGTCTT